>Ga0315899_10000344_pt1 | contig 57523 bp, 44 predicted proteins | sample LakEriMetagenome_2_FD_203518 | JGI IMG/M metagenome (GOLD analysis project Ga0315899, IMG submission 203518) | Freshwater fungal communities from buoy surface, Lake Erie, Ohio, United States - Buoy 4 MA112 | ecosystem: Environmental > Aquatic > Freshwater > Lake | place: USA: Lake Erie, Ohio... | reverse complement strand
GTTTTTTCAGATCCAGATTTATATCGATGGAATCAGCGATTTCCTGGCTGCGTTTGACGGCGGCCTCGTGGCCGGGGAACAGGGAATACATCTCCTCCGGGCCACGGACATGGAATTCCCTGGAGCCGTACCGGATGCGGTTGGGATCGGAAAGCAGTTTGCCGGTGTTAATGCACAAAAGCACATCATGGGCCTGCCAATCCTCGGAGGAGAGGTAGTGGGCATCCGAGGTCGCAACCAAGGGCAAACCCAACTTGTCCGCAACATCGACCGCGCCCTCCATGCAGAGGCGCTGGATGTCCAGCCCGTTGTTCTGTATTTCGACAAAGAAGTTGTCCTTGAAATGCTTGGCGAACCAACCCGCCAACTGGCGGGCCTCGTTCATCTGCTCCTTCAGGATCAGTTCGCTGAATTCGCTGGAGGCGCAGCCCGAGAGGACCACCAAACCCTCCCGATGGGCCAAGAGGGCCTCCTTGTCAATTCGGGGAACATAGTGGTACCCCTCAAGAAAAGCCAGGGAGGACAACTTGATCAGGTTCTTGAACCCGGTCTCGTTTTTCGCCAGGACCGTGAGGTGGAACCCGGCATCGCCACGCTTTCTTGCCTCGCGCTCCGTCCTGGAGGTGGGGGCCACATAGGCCTCGTAGCCGATGAGAGGGTTGACCGCCTTGGCACGGCATTCCTGGTAAAACTCCAGCGCGCCATACAGGTTGCCGTGGTCGGTTATGGCCACCGCGTTCATGCCGCGGTCCTTCACGGATTGGACCAATTCCGGAATACGGTTCGCACCGTCGAGAAGGCTGTAATGACTGTGGCAATGGAGGTGGGCGAAAGGACGGCTTGCCGCGGACATGGTCGCATCCTGCATGATGATTTGGTGGGCACGGGCCCGAGAGTAATATTATCGTGTGAAAAGAGCCCCAAACCATCAAGCCTTTGCCAAAACAGAAACCCTGACTGCACAACCACTTGCGCCGGGGATCGAGCTATCAACGGTTGGCTGAATTGAATTTTGGATTACTGGACAGCCGGATCAGCCAAGGCCAATGTGTACCGGGCCAATGCCATCTGAACCGCCAACAATCGCTGCATGGATTGAAAATCCATCCTGGATCCCTTGGCTCCATCGCCATCCATCGCCACCGCCCCTCCTGTTGACAGGGAAAGGTTCCAATGCAGGAAATCCAACATTTCCGCCAGCCTCGCGGCCTGCAAGGGAGACAATTTTTCCGGCAGGGCTGGCAACGCGTTGGATGCGGAAAAAACCCGGCCCCCCGCGGAACTGATCTTGTCCGGGGAAAAATCCTTCCAAGGCCCCTCGGCCGGGACTGTCTCCCCCCCCCAAGGGGCAGGAAAACGGGCTTCACCTGCCTTAGGGGAGTATTCGGTCTCCTTTGAATTCGCGGGATTCAATGCTTGGCCGGCACCATCCGAGGTCGGTGGCTGGCAGAGATCTTCCAGCCGTTTCTGGATGTCCGCCGGTGATCCAAAAAGCAGGGTGGTTTTCCCGATCTGAATCCTGTCCCCGGGTAGGAGGCAGCGCATGCTACAAACCTGCCCGTTGATTCTGGTGCCGTTGGTGCTGTCGAGGTCCACCAGGATCACATGGTCCCGGTCACGATTCACCTTGGCATGGTAACGGCTCACCCGTTCATCATTGAGCCGCAGGGTGTTACCGTCTTCCCGGCCAATTGAAACGGGTGAGTCCAGGTCCCGGAAAATCCGGCCTTTGTCAAAGCCCTCAAGCACCTGGAATGTGATCTCCATGAAAGCCCTACACCCTCCCGAGCCAGGCACGTATCGATGATTCGTTGGTCCCTTGGAATTCCTGGCCGGGTAGCGGAGTCAGCATACGCATCGAACGGAACCAGGTTTCCTGCCGTTTGGCCACCTGGCAGGTCCCTTCGACGATCTTCCGCTCCGCCTCCTCCAATTTCAATTCGCCTCGAAACACTCTTCGAAGGATCGCATAGCCCACCGCCTGACCGGCGGTTTTCCCCCAGGTTCCATACCTGCTTTCCAAAAACGCGACTTCCTCGAGCCAACCTCCGGTAATCATCTCGCGGGTACGGTTGGCGATGCGCTGTCGCAGCGGTTCCCTTGGCCAGCTCAACCAGACCCAATGCTCACCGCCAGTTGGACCGCAAATTGGCTCCACGGAATGCCGGTCCCATTGAGTTTGAAATTGGCTAATGCCCCGACCGGTCAATTGGAACACCTCGAGGGCTCGCACGATCCGGCGGGCATCATTGGGGTGGATGCGGGCAGCAGCAGCGGGATCGACAACCGCGAGGCGTTGGTGGAGCGCCGGCGCCCCCATTTCAACCACGCTGGCCTCCAATTCGTTCCGGGCCGCTTCGGATTTGGGTGGGGCCTCAGCCATCCCCTGAAACAACAATTGGAAATAAAGGGCAGTCCCCCCGACCAAAATGGCCTTCTTTCCCCTGGCCAAGATGGATTGCAAGGTTTCCCTGGCCAAGTCCAGCCACCACCCCGCGTTTGCATCCTCATCGGGATTGAGCAAATCAATCAAGTGATGTGGGACCTGGGCCAAATCAGAAGGACCGGGCTTGGCGGTGCCGATATTGAAACCGCGATACAAGGTCATTGAGTCGACGCAGACAATTTCCGCGCCAGTTTCCCGGGCCAGGGCAAGCGCCAAGGCGGATTTGCCGCTGCCCGTCGGACCGGCAATCACGGTGCACTGTTGGAGCAAAGGCAGGACGCTTTCCTTGGCGGTGAGCATATGGAAAGCATAGCCCACGCCGTTTTCCAGGGCGTGGATTTCGGATCAGATCATGCCGGGTCAGGCAAAGAATTCAGGCAGAATTCCGAACAGTACAGCGGGCAACAACGGTGGCCAGTCCATCCACCAAGATCGGGTCATCCAGTTTCGCCAATTCAACAGGATTGACGAGAAATGAACGCATGCTGGTGTTGCCCCGGACCATGACTTGAGGCAAAGCCAGTAGGCTCGCATCCCACAAGCTTGGCAGGCGGTATTGCTTGCCAATCGGGGGAACCGCACCGAATTCACAATCAGGAAACAGCAACCAAGCCTCCTGGCTGGTTCCGAGCCGTACGGAACCTGCGGCGATTTTTTCCAATCGGCCCAAATCCAGGCGCATGCTGGCCGGAATGACCACAAGCGCTGGGCCGGTAGGCAAATGAACGAGGATGGTTTTGAGGACCGGGGCCCCCCAGCGATTCAGGACCTTTAGACTGCTCGCGGCGCAGTAGGCGGGGGCATGATCCACCCAGGTGTGCCTGATTCCGGATTGTTCCAGGACCACATCCAAAGAGTTTTGCATCCACATGCACATGGGGCACCCGTGGTTGTGGGAATTAGACCTGCGAAGGCAATAGAACCCTCAAACGCCCAAATTACCCAAAATAACGGCAGCCACAGCTGGAAATTGAACAAAACACCGGCATGCCTTTCCCAAATGGTCCGGATGTATGATCTTTACCAATCATTACCTTCCGATTCCCCACCCCAGGCTGCCGTCGTGACCCAGAATTCGCCCTATCCGCATCGATGGAAATGGCTTCGCAGGCCCCCAACCACCAGACCCCGCATCGCTTTTGTGGATTTCGACGGGACTTTGTCACGAATCAGGGCCGGTTGGCTGCCGGTAATGCGGGCGATGATGCTCCAGGAGTTGTGTAACCGTCTCGGGCAACCTGTCACCGATGAAATGGTCCACGAGGTGAACGATTGGATAGCGAGCAATAACGGAAAGCCCACCTGGCACCAGATGGCCTGCCTGAGATCCCAACTTTTGGAGCGAGGTTGTTTTGCAGAAGCCGTTGAAACCTATCTGGACCAATTTCATGCATTGCTGGCCGCCCAAACTCGACCCCGTTTGGAGGATTTGGCAAAAGAAAACTGCCCCCAGGACACCTGGCGGGTTCCCGGCGCAGGGGAACTTTTGAGAGAATTGGCAGACCGGGGATTTCACCTGCACCTTGCCAGCGGTACCGAAAAAGCCGCTGTGGTCCGTGAACTGGCGCTCCTAGGCCTGGACAAATGGTTTGGCACTGATGTAAGCGCCCCCCACCAAGGGGATCCCTCTTTCACCAAAGAATCGGCACTTCTTGAGACCTGCCAGAAATTGGGCACATCACCCGCGGAGGCATTGGCCATTGGCGATGGACCGGTAGAAATCGAAGTCACCAGCCGATTGGGAGGTTGGACGCTGGGGGTGGCCGGACATGAGGACAACCGCCAAGGATTTGACCCGTGGGTGGCAGGTAAGCTGGATCAATCGGGGGCTCACGCCTTGGTGGATCACTACACCCCAGCCGACCAGATGCTGGAATGGTTCCTGGCGGGGCCTTGAGTTTCCGGAATCGTTCCGTCAACTCAATTCCTCAGGAAGGCAATTTCAGCGCCTTGCACTCTCGGGAATCCCGACAGATCAACAGGTTGTCGGCAAAGGCTGGAAGGGCGCGGGCGGACCCGTTGAGCGGTTTCGCCTTGGCTTCTATCTCGTACCGGGCCGGGTTGGCCTTCAGCAGCAGGAGATCGCCGTTTTCCTGCATGACAAGCAGTCGGTCGCGCGATCGGATTAGCCAGCCACAGCCGGTACCCGGCATGGCCCACTTCACCTTGCCGGTTTTGGAATCCACACAGCGCAATTCGGCACCTTCCTCCTGGCGCCCGTGGAAACCGTAGAGATGGCCCTCAAAATAAACCGGAGTGGAGTAATGGGATGACAGGCTTTCATCACCACTCCAGACCTTCCGTAATTCTCCATCCCGCATTTCCAGGGCAATCGCGCCTGTGTTGTAACAAGCGGTAAGAAAAACCCCGCCGGGAATCGCAACGGGTGAAGCGGCGTTTACCGAGGCATTTTGCCTCGAACGCCATCGCATTTGGTGCACAGGGGTCCCCTTAACCGGATCCAAGGCAAGGAGACCTTCGCGGGTGAAAAAGACGGCGAGTTCACTGTCGCCGAGGCGCATCACAATCCCTGAAGCGTAGCTGGCCTGCTGGGACGAGACCTTCCAAAGTTCCGACCCATCGCGGACGGAAAAAGCCACCACCCCCGCCCCGTTGCCCCCGACATTGAGCAGAACCGCCCCCCCATTCACCAGGGGTGAAACGCCGTAGCCGAAAAATCCCTTGGGAGGGTCATACGCGGCAGCCAAGTCGACGGACCAGACTTTCTTACCCGTCGCAAAATCGATCGCGACCAAAACAGCCTCAGGGGTGGTGACAAACACCTTTCCCCCGGCGATGGCGGGTGTAGCCCTGGGACCATCCCCCCTGCCCAATGGGTCCTCATAACTGGTGGGCAAGCGGCACTGCCAAACCCTTCCACCATCTTTCGCCCGCACCAATTCCACCAGATGGTCGGCCCCCTGGCGGTGGAATAGCACCACCTTCCCATCCGCCACCACAGGACCACTGAAACCCTCGCCCAAGGGCATTCCCCAAGCGGCGGGGAGTCCATCCCCTTGCCATGGCCTGATTTGGGCCTCAAATGAGCCGTCCCGGGCGGGGCCCAGAAACCAAGGCCAGTCCCCGGCCCGGGATAATGCCGAGGCGAACGGCCCCGCCATGAGGGCTGAAATCAGGCTTCTCCGAAGCATTGGCGAACCTCAAAACGAAAAAAATCAGGGAGGAAGCCAGCGCAACTGCAACCTGGTGGCCGGCTCGTCCATCCGGAGCCGTATAAGCGGTATAGGATCCCTGTAATCCAATTCCCGCTCGACCTCAACCCTGCCCGGCGAAGCCACCAATCCGGTCTGGTAATGGAAACTCAGGACCACCTGCCCACGGGAAGGAACCACATCCGCGAAAACCAGTCGGCCGGCATCCGCTGAAACCAACCTTGCCGACCCCACCAGTGCGACATTTTCACCCGGGGAGGGAAGCGCGAAGACGGCAGGTACCCCAACACCGGGGTCACCCTGAAACACACGAGTCAACCCGGGAATCCCGCTCATCCAGGCCAAGGAAGCCTCGGCACGCACGGCTACCCAGGCGATCTGATAAGTTCGGCAATAAGCCAGGAAAGATTCGGCAGTCCATTCACGAAGGGGTTTGCCCGCCAACCGGCCCTCGAAAAGCCCGGACTGCATATGCTCAATTCGGGGGACACTATCCAACCCCCCCACCAGCGAATGCCCGGTCCATTCCGGCAACAACAGGGCCCAATTCCGCTTTTCATCTTCGGGAAGCATTTCCCAGAGGATTCTGCCCTTAGCCCGATCGGTTCCCGAGAAAAACGAGACGCAGGCCGCCTCAGACTCATTCAACGGTGAGCGGATGGCAGGCATTGCCATCAAACGCCCTGTCAGACTTGGGACCAAGGCCGGATTGGCAACGCACATCACCCCCAGGAAGCCAAGCGAGAGAATTGCAGGAATTTTCCCGGCCCACATCCTTCGCGCCGGTACCGACTCCGACCCTGATGCGTCCAGCCGTTTCATGCGGCCGCGAATCGGCAAACAGGCCAAGACTCCCCCGGCAGGCACACAAGCAACCATAAGGATGGCCGGCAGGAGCGAACCGGTATCCCATCTACCCAACTCCATGAATGCCTGACCGAGGCCGTAGAGCGTGAGCACTCCCCCCAAGGCGATGCTGAATACCGCAGACTGCAATCGTCGACCGCTGGCCCGTACTGTCAACCCGCCCAATAGACCCAGGCCGATGATCCATAAACCAATAAGGGTTTCCCAGGAGTCACCCCAAGAGGGGTCACGCAGCAGGGATTGAAGTATTCCCTTGGGAAAGAACGCGTTTTCCCACCGCGGGGCCACCCGGATCCACCAGTAATTTTGCCAAGCGATCAGGTAGGAGATGTTCAGCAACACTCCCAGGGAGCAGGCCACCAAGAGGCCCATATGCCAACCGGCCCCATGCTTCATTCCGGTGCGAAGGTATATCCAAAGCTGGACGGGCAAACTAACCAATGTGAGCAGCGGATCGAAAAGCCAACAAAGCGTGGTGGTGGCGCCCAGCCCAATCAGTGCCAGGGGTGAGGGATGGCGATGGTAATGGAGCAGCAGGCCGAGGTGAGCCAACACCAATGGTGCTCCGGCCAATCGGTCCACCGCACCCAACGAAAGGGACTCACGCCAGGCGGTGAGAGCCATGACCACCACCGCCAGCAGGCCGGACACCACCGAGGAAAAACGGGCCATACCAGCCCATCGGGCAGACAGCCCGATCAAAAAGGGTGTGAAAAGGACGACCGAGCCAACCAGCCATGCTTGCGCGCGAGCAGATTGGGCCAGCGAGGGGGAAGATCCCCACAGGAAAAGGGATAAAAATGCCTCCAACGGCCTCGCGGCGGAATCAAACAAAGGGGTTTTGAGGTAACCCGCATGGAATTTCGGATCGTAAGCACTGACCTTGTTGGTGGAGGCAAAAGTACCTGCGCCAATCGAGGCGTGATAAACATGGAGGGGATGGTGTCCCATCAGGACGCCTGATCTACCCCAGGCCATTTCTGTTGGAAAGGCGCTCTCCGGCTGAATTTCCTCAATCCCTGATCCTTCGATGCCTTTGGCAAAGGTGAAAAATTCATCCATCACATGGGACGCCCACCAAGCGGGGCAAGCCAGCAAAATCAACATCGCCACACGGTGGGCGTACCGCTTCCATCGCCCCTTGGCGGTTTGGTGGGCAATCGCCTGGTCGGTCTGTGTCTCCGCTGGTTCCATGTGGATGCCGATCCTAAAATGGTGATGAAGGTGGCCTCAAGGCCGAATTGAAGGCGCTTAGCCAAGAAATACAAAGCTATAAAAAGACAGCGAAAGGCAACGCACTCAGAAATTTCAAGACGCCGCCGGCCCACCCGGAATTTTTTTCAGGAAAGTCTATCGTGGTGTTGGGCTAGAAGGCTCAAACGAATCGGACAGGATCACCCTGCATGAAATGTCAAAGATGCACACGCCAGGCAACGCACCACATCACCGAGATCCTTGGTGAGGATTCAATTGAGCAGGTGCATCTCTGTTCATCTTGCGCGGACAGTTACCTGAAATTGCCCATCGCCTCCAAGCCGGCCCCGACCAAAACATCCTCTCCGACGGATGGGGGCCCCGAAGCCGAGGAAGGGCCCCTGGTGGCGAAGCAGTGCCCATCCTGCGGATTGCGTTTCGTGGATTACCGGAACACCAGCCGTCTGGGTTGTCCGCAGGATTACATCGAATTCCGCGAGGAACTGGTTCCACTGCTGGAAAGCATCCATGGCGAGAAGTGCCACATTGGAAAGGTTCCCTCCCGGCTGGAGGAAAACCAGCGGCTCCAGTCTGAACTGGCCAAGCTTAGGAAAGAACTCGCCAAGGCGATCTCGTCCGAAAAATACGAGGAAGCCGCCCGATTGCGGGACGCCATTCGCCAGATGGAAATGGCCTAGCCCCCTGGAGCCCCATGGCATCGCCTTGCGACAACTGCGGCGAACCAGCGACGGTCCATCTCACCAGGATTGTCGGCAAGGAGAAGCACAAGGTGCATCTTTGCCAGCAATGCGCCGACAAACAGGATCTGCTTAAAAAACAGGTGCTGCAAATCCACAATGTTCTGCACGCGCTGATGGGCCCGATGCCCCTCGCCACCTTGGCCTGCCCAGCTTGCCGGATCCAATTCATGGAATTCCGAAATATTGGGAGGCTGGGCTGCCCGCACGATTACGATTCCCTGCGGCAGGGGCTTGAAGAGATCATCCGCCGCCTTCAGGGTTCCCGAAAGCATGTCGGCAAACGCCCTTCCTTTCCGACGGCCAGCGGTGAGGCCAACCGGGTTCTGGTGACCCTCAGGCGCGAGCTACAAGAGGCGATCCAGGCCGAGGATTACGCGCAGGCCGCGCTGCTGCGCGATCAAATCAAGAATTCCATGCAAACCATTCAGGAAACCCTTCCATGAACCTGGACCAATTGGCAACCACCGGCGGCGGATGGCTTTCGGCGACGGGACCTGACAGCGATATCGTCGTATCCACCCGAATCCGCCTGGCCAGGAACCTTGCCACCTTCCCATTCAGCAGCCGGGCAAGCGCGCACCAAAAATCGGAAATCGAGCAAATATTGAGGGAGCGACTGGGTCAGATCGACCTGAAAATCCCCTTGGAATACGTGCCACTGGCTGGATTGGCCCCCCTGGACCGCCAGTTTTTGGTGGAGCGGCAACTTGTCAGCCGGGAACTGGCGGGCGGAGAGGGAGCCCGCGGGGTGGCATTCGCGCCCGACGAAACGGTCAGCGTGATGGTCAACGAGGAGGATCATCTCCGAATGCAGGTCATGCGTTCGGGTTTGGCCCTGGAATCAGCCTGGGAGGCCATGGACGACCTGGACAACAGGCTTGAGAGGCGGATCGCATACGCCTTTCACGAGGAGTTCGGCTACCTGACCGCCTGCCCGACAAATGTCGGCACAGGCATGCGGGCCAGCATCATGCTGCACCTGCCCGCCCTGGAATACACCCGGCAAAGCGAGCAGGTGTTCAGGGCACTTCAGAAAATTCACCTAGAGGTACGAGGGCTCTACGGGGAGGGAAGCCGTGCATCGGGGCATTTTTACCAGATCTCCAACCAGGTAACCCTCGGCAAAAACGAGGAAACCATCCTGAAGGACATCCAGGGGGTGATACCGGCTGTCATTCGTTATGAGAAGGACGCTCGCGAGGCTTGGTCCCGCAGCGACCAGGTGGCATTGAAGGAAAGGATCCGGAGGGCACTGGAGACCCTGCGAACGGCGACGATGATGACCTCGGAGGAGGCCATGGAGCTTTTGTCCCTGGTGCGCCTGGGAGTGACGATGGGATTTGTGGAGGAACTGGATCTGCCGGTTTTGAACCAGTTGTTCATCCACACCCAACCGGCCCACCTGCAAAAGCTTGCCGGGCGGCCCCTGGACAGCGAGCAGCGCAACGCGGCCCGGGCCCGTTACCTGCAGGCGCGCCTGGAAGGCAAGGGGCCGGAAGCAACGGGCATCGACGACGAGTCGCTGGCTTGATCGGTGGAACGGGCGGGTCTACGATGAACAGGTTGGTGAAGGCGCCGGAAAACCTTGCGCTGGAACCTCCCGGAAGACGATGCTGGGCGGATGATTTGCGACCGGCCCCGGCCGGTCCCATGCCAACGGGCGAGGCGGCCGAAACAACCGGCCTGAGGATTGGGAGAGTGGTGGATGTTTGAGCGTTTCACCGACAGGGCCCGGAAGGTCATGCAGCTGGCCAATCAGGAGGCCCAGCGTTTCAATCATGAGTACATCGGAACCGAGCACATCCTCCTTGGCTTGGTCAAGGAAGGCTCCGGGGTTGCCGCGAATGTGCTGAAAAACCTGGATATCGACCTCCGAAAGGTGCGGTCCGAGGTGGAAAAACTGGTCCAAGCCGGACCAGAAATGGTGACAATCGGCAAGCTGCCGCAAACCCCGCGCGCCAAGAAGGTGATCGACTATTCCATCGAGGAGGCGCGCAACCTGAACCACAATTATGTGGGCACGGAGCACCTGCTCCTGGGTCTTTTGCGCGAGCAGGAGGGCGTGGCCGCCCAGGTGCTGATGAACCTCGGCTTGAAACTCGAGGATGTTCGCGAGGAAGTCCTGAACCTGCTGGGGCACAATTCCATGCCAACCGAGGAAGGCGGACGGGAATCCGCCGGCGGATCCTCCGATCGGCCGGCCGGCAAGAGCAAATCCAAGACGCCCGCGCTGGACAGCTTCGGTCGCGACCTGACCGAGCTGGCCCGTCAGGGCAAGCTGGATCCGGTAATCGGCAGGGCGAATGAAATCGAGCGGGTGGTGCAGGTTCTTTCCCGAAGGACCAAAAACAACCCGGTGCTTTTGGGCGAAGCCGGGGTGGGCAAAACCGCCATCGTGGAAGGCCTTGCCCAACTTGTGGTGGAAGGGAATGTTCCCGACCTGCTACGTGACCGGCGGATCGTGGTACTTGACCTGGCCATGATGGTGGCCGGCACCAAATACCGCGGACAATTTGAGGAGCGGATCAAGGCGGTTATGAACGAGGTGCGCCGCGCGCGGAACACCATCCTGTTCATCGACGAGTTGCACACCCTGGTGGGAGCCGGCGGCGCCGAGGGAGCCATCGACGCCTCCAATGTTCTGAAGCCCGCCCTTGCACGTGGCGAGATCCAGTGCATCGGCGCAACCACCCTGGACGAATACCGCAAGTACATCGAGAAGGACAGCGCTCTCGAACGGCGGTTCCAACAAATCATGGTGAACCCGCCCTCCAAGTCGGAGGCGGTGGAGATCCTCAAAGGATTGCGGGACCGTTACGAGGCTCACCACCGGGTCCAGATCAAGGACGAGGCCCTGATGGCAGCTGTGGAACTTTCAGACCGCTATATCTCGTCCCGTTGCCTTCCAGACAAGGCGATCGATGTCATCGACGAGGCCGGTGCTCGGGTTCGACTGAAGGCCATGACCCGCCCGCCGGACCTGAAAGAGATCGACAGCCAGATCGAAAAGCTGAACCAGGAGAAAGAGGCAGCCGTCGCGGAGCAGGACTTCGAGAAGGCAGCGCATTTGCGCGACCAAGCCGACAAGCTGAAGAAGAAGAAGGAAGGTATCCAGCGGGAATGGCGGGAAAAGGCCCGCGAGATCGACGGCGTGGTGGATGAGGAAATCATCGCCGAGGTCGTCAGCAAGATGACCGGCGTGCCCTTGAAGCGCCTGGAAGACAACGAGACCCAGCGCCTGCTCGGGATGGAGAAGGAACTCCAAAAAGTCGTTGTCAGCCAAAACGAGGCGATCGAGTCGATTTCCAGGGCGGTGCGGAAGAGTCGGGCCGGCCTGAAGGATCCCAAACGCCCCATCGGTACCTTCATCTTCGCGGGGCCGACCGGCGTGGGCAAAACATTGCTCGCCAAACGGTTGGCGGCGTTCATGTTTGGCGACGAGAACGCGCTGATCCAGATCGACATGTCGGAATACTCCGAGAAGCACAATGTGAGCCGTCTGATCGGCGCGCCCCCCGGCTATGTCGGGTACGAAGAGGGTGGCCAACTCACCGAGAAGGTGCGGCGCAAACCCTATTGCGTGGTTCTTCTCGACGAGATCGAGAAGGCCCACCCCGAGGTCTGGAACATGCTGCTCCAGATCATGGAGGAGGGGCGCCTGACCGACAATGTCGGGCGGACGATCGACTTCAAGAACGCCATCATCATCATGACCACGAATGTGGGTGCCGAAGAAATCACCGGAAAAGTGGGGGGCTACGGCTTCCACAACCGACGGGATGACCAGGCGACCTACAGCAAGATGAAGGACACCCTGAAGATCGCGATGGAAAAGAATTTCCGTCCGGAGTTCCTCAACCGGGCCGATGACATCATCGTGTTCCGCGGATTGACCAAGGACAACCTCAAGCAGATCGTCGGAATCGAGTTGGAGAAGCTTGGCAAGCGTCTCAAGGAGCGCAGCCTGGAACTGGTGGTCACTGACGAGGCCCGGGATCTGCTGATCGAGAAGGGTACCAGCCTCGATTACGGCGCCCGTCCGCTTCGCCGGGCCATTGAAGGCTTCCTGGAAGATCCGCTGGCTGAAGAATTGCTCCGCGGCGCATTCCATGGCAAGGACCGGGTGATCGCCAAAGTGCATGAAGTCGATGGCGAGCAGAAGATTTTCTTTGAAGGCGAATCCTGCCCCAAACCGGAGACCAAGGAGCCGGAGGCTACCACGGCCCCGGCCTGACGGTGTTGAAAGGCCCCAAAGCGACCAGGCCGCGATCATCTGATCGCGGCCTGGTCGCTTTGGGCTTTGTTAAATTAGCGCAGGTATTTTGACTTGAGATCAGCGAGGATTTCCACGATTTCGGATGATTGGCGGCCGGATTCGCCTGAATCCCCAAAAAGTCCTCCCCCGGGAAAAAGGGGGCGCTCCCCTTCAAAGGTCTCACTCCAGCGGACTTCAGCAACCAACGGGCTGGCTAACGCAAGTTGGAAAAATTCCCGAACCCAGGCGATCCTTCCACCTGGTGTTGGCCCGTTTGCCGCATCGAGGGGCGGAGGCGAGAAATCCAGGCGAATCGGCGTTCCCATGTAGGCCAATTGCTCAAGCATCCGGGAAAGCTCGAGGGAATCGCGGGCAACCGAACCCCTTCCCGCCTGACCGAACGCCATTTCGACATCGATGGAGCCCAAACCATCCACGGACCGTGAAAGGGCCTCCGCGAACAGGAACGGATTGTGATCGCGGTGCTCATCAGCCAGCAACTCGCCCCAAGGCTGGACGATTCCGACCCCCAGGGGAATTTCAGGCCAAGCCTGACGCACCCGCAGGCAAGCGTTGAAGGTCAGGCGAAGCCATTCGGTTTCGTCCAGGTCCCCCATTTTTTCGTCGATGCAGTTTCCTCCCTGCAAAACGAGCAAGGAGTCCACCCTGCCTCGAAAACGGGCGACAACCTGATCGATGTAACGGAAGATGACACTGGCGGCCTTGTTGATGTCAGCCGCGAAAGGCAAAAACCAATGCGGCAAGTCGCCTGAATTCAAATCCACCACCGGACCGAGCCCGACCCGTAGGCCCTTGGAACGGCCCCACTCCACCAGTTCATCCAGCCTGGCCCAGTCAAACCGGCCGGCCTCAGGCTCCACCAAACTCCAGGGCACCGCGACCTGCACCGCATTGAACGCCTTCAACAGGGATGCTTCCTGGCTGGCATCAGGCAGTCTTCGGCGCAAGTAAAAGGATTGGAGCGTGGGTAACCGGGGAGCCTGACGCTGCTTGGCTGCCAGCAATTTTTCGCAATAGCAGGCGACCAATTCCCGGGCGGCCTGGAAGGCCGACTCGAGGGCAATCGTCCCCAGTTCCTTGGACTTGGGATCTTCCTTTTCGAGCGCGATGATCCTTCCGAAACTTTTTCCGGCAGCCAGGATGGCATCGCGGACCTTGGTTGAAATATCCAAGCCGCGGGCTTCCCAATCAGCCACCATGCCCCGGATCTGGTTCAATTTGCCCCGGATCAGTTCCTTATCTAGTGGATACGGTTCGTCCCGCGCCATGAGTGTGGCGGTGGAACTGGCGATCATGCCCCGCTCACCCAGCCATAGGGGTGTCACAGCCCGGACGGTCTCGTCTCCGTGCTGGCGCAGGGACAGCACAGGATCACGGAATTCACGCTGGGTAGGCACCGGATTCCCATCGGTACCCGCCAGGAAGGATTTTGCGGCGAACAATGCCTTGCGCCGCTCGTCCAACCCTGCCGGCAGCGTCAGCGAAAAAGTGGCCATTCGGTCCTTCCGGGATGCGATCGCGCCGCGTTCACCAAAAGTCAATTCTAATAAACCGGGACGAATCGCACACCTTTATGCTCCGGGGGGACAACCCCCGCCCGCCTGGGAGGGCATGGCCAAAATGGTGATCCCCAATCGGTCCGCCGCGGCCCGGGTGGCATCGGGATCCAAAAGGATGGTTCTACCGGCCTCCACCGCCAAAACCCGGCCCCCGGCCTTGTGGATGTTTTCCACGGTATTGACACCAATGGTTGGCACATCGAATCGCATATCTTGCTGCGGCTTGGCCACCTTCACCACGGTGAAACCGCCCGCCTTGCATAGTGAGCCGGCGCGGAGGATGGCCTGATCGGTTCCCTCCACGGCCTCCACGGCCAACACCGATCTTTCCTTGACCATGACACTTTGCCCGACATCCAAACGGCCCATTTCGATGGCCAGCCGCCACCCGAATTCCACATCGGCCATTTCAGCCGATGTGGGCTTACGGCGGGTGAAAACACCTTCTGTTATCAGCAACTCCGGGCAAAGGTCCAATGCGGAACCCACTTTGATACCCTCCCGCTCGAAGACCCGGATCACCGCCAGCAACAGGGTGTCATCCTTGTTATCCTGACGGCGCCCGTACCAGAAGCGGATCGTGGTCCAGTCGGGAAAGAGTGTGAATAACTTCCACGGCTGGTGCATGACCCGGTGTTTGTGAACCTTGCCAGCCATCACCATGGTCTTCACGCCATGTCGCTTGAAATGGCGGATCATTGCCCCCATGCGGGTGATGCTGGTCCAATAAAACGCTTCGGAAATGTCCCTTAAATCCGAGGTTGCCGAGTCCCTCAGCGCGACAGTGATGACCGGGATACCCATGGAGCAGGCCTTGCGCGCAAAAGCCACAGGGAATTGGCCCCAACCCGCCAGAAGGCCCACCGGCTCGCGGCAATCAACGGACCCGGCCGGGTCCGGAGGCTTTGGTGCATCGGAGACCGGCGGGGCACTCATTCGGCGGCGCCCTCCCCGCCTCCGTTGGACGAATCTCCCGAACCTTTCAGGCGGCGCATCTCCTTCACCATTTCCGGAAGGCGCTCCAGGGCAATTAGAATTCTCTTGGCCTCCTTCTCAGGCCGGGCTGGAGCACCCAGAACCTTTTCGCCAGCGGGGACATCACGCATGACACCCGACTTGGCCCCCACCTGGGTGTGATCCCCCAAGGCGATATGGTCGGCCAGGCCGACCTGACCAGCAATCACGACAAAGGCACCGGTTTTACATGAACCGGCGATACCGGTTTGGCTCACGATCAGGTTGTGCGGGCCAATTTTGCAATTATGGCCCACCTGGACCAGATTGTCGATTTTGGTCCCCTCACCGATACGGGTGTGACCAAACGTGGCACGGTCCACCGCGGTACCCGCGCCAATCTCGACATCGTCTCCCAATTCGACACATCCCAATTGGGGAACTTTCTGCTGGCGACCGTCCACCAACTTGTAGCCGAAGCCATCGGCACCCAGCACCGAATGGGCGTGGAGTATCACCCGTTTCCCCAAGCGTGTCCGGGGATAAAGGACCGCGTGGGGGTGAATGACACATTCCTCGCCGAGGACAGAATCCTCACCCAGTACGACCCCGGGGTGCAAAACACAGCCGTCCCCGATTTGGCAACCCGCCCCGACCACGGCAAAAGGCGCGATGGTGACATTTTTCCCCAAGGTTGCCGTCGGGTGAATGGAGGCGCGAGGATCGACGGTTGCCGGATAGGCGGGACCTGGTTCCGGCAAAAAAAACCTGACCGCGGCAATGAAGGCCTTCAGGGGGTCGGCAACAAGGACCGCAGGCAATTCAAGCCCGCTCAAACCGGCCGGGGCCACCACGGCCGAAGCCCGGCAACCCGCGAGATTTCTTTGGTTTTTGGCATGGTCCAGAAAGGTGACATCGCCAGGCTCCGCTTCACTGAGCGGGCGGGCGTTTCGCAGCATTGTGGAGGGATCTCCATGCGTCTGGCCGCCCAGGACGCGGGCCAAATCCCCCAGCGTGATCTCCATTCCTCTCCCCCCGTCAGCGGTCGGGCCGGATCAAGCCACCTTGCGCGCGGCGGCTCCCCTCTGCCATTCGACCTGCCGGGCTAATCCCTCATCCAGGCCCACCCTGGGCTTCCAGCCCAAGTGGTGCAGCAATTTGCTGGTGTCTGCCCCCGTGAAGCGCTGATCCCCCTCGCGGGCCTCGCCATGGACGACACGAGCCTTCCTGCCGGCAATGCGCTCAAGGCGGCCCAAGACATCCAGCAGGGTGGCGGTTTCACCCCCGCCAAGGTTGTAGGTCTCACCCACCGGGGCATCCATCACGGCGACCAGGGCCGACACGCAATCCTCGACGAAGGTGTTGCCACGCACCTGCTGGCCGTCGCCGAAAATGGTGATCGGCTGGTCCTCAAGCAACGCGCGGACAAACTTGTTGTAGGCCATGTCTGGCCTTTGCCGCGGGCCGTAGACGGAAAAGAAGCGCGTCACTACCAGCGGCAGGCCGCGTTCCTCCAGGTGGCTGCGGCAGAGCAGCTCTCCGGCCAGCTTGGTGACGCCGTAAGGCGAGCAGGGCCGGGTCGGCAGGGTCTCATCGCCGGAGGCATTTTTCCCATAAACAGACGAGGTCGATCCATAAATAAACCGCCTCAGGCCTGACAGGTTACCTGCTGCCTCCAGGAGGCGCTGGGTGGCGGTGAGATTGCATGAGTTGTAGAGGTCAAAATCTGTCCAGCTGCGGACCAATCCAGGCATGGCCGCCAGATGGACTATGGTTTCCGCCCCCTCCAAAGCCTGGTCGAGTGAATCCGTACGGAGGTCCAGCGAGTGAAAGCGGAACCGCGGGTGGGGAAGCAAACCCATGAGGTTCGCCTCCTTCAAGGGCCTTGGGTAGTACGGAATGAACGCATCAACCCCGACAACCTGATGGCCGTCACGCAGCAGACGTTCGCACAAATGGGAACCAATAAATCCAGCCGCACCGGTGACTAGGCACTGCATGGGGAATCCTTCCCTGGGCCGAGGGCGTCCTTGCCCTGATCCGATTTGGGTCACCTCCCCAAGGGGAGGTTGCTCCAAGCGGCCGAAGTTTACCTACCCGGCCAAACCAACCGCAACCGGAACCTCCGCCGGAGGTTGGTCACAGTAGTGGCTTCGGCCAATTCCCCCCTTGCCGTCCAATCCTTCTATTTGGAAGTTTTTTTTACCTTGGCCAATTTGCCCTGAAGCATTTCCAAAGCCGCGGGAGGCAGGAATTTTTCAAGGTTTCCGCCAAAAGCGGCAATTTGCTTCAGCAACGAACTGCTTAGATGGGAGTAAATATCTTTGGCCATCAGAAAAACTGTCTCTATATCTGAATCAAGTGTCATATTGGCAAGAGACATAGTGAACTCATACTCCATATCGGAGGTGGTTCTCAATCCACGGAGCATGCAATTTGCCTTGATTTCCCGAACAAAGTGAACAGCCAAACCGGTGAAAGGCATTACCTCAACATTTTTGTGTTCCTTGACCACCTCGCGGACCAACTTGACCCTTTCCTCCAGGGTGAAAAGGGGTGCCTTATCCGGGTTGATTCCCACCGCCACAATCACCCTGTCGAAAACCCGGCTACCTCGCTCAATGATGTCCACATGGCCCAAATGGATCGGGTCAAAGGTTCCGGTGTAAACTGCGATCCGACTCATGGCCAACCTCCCCGCTTTTGAATCTTATTTCCAAAACAATCAGCGCCGCGAACCAGCCAAAATTCCGACCAGGGCTTCCGTCAAATGATCTATATCCCCTTCATTGTTGTATCCATGGGGGGAAAATCTCAGATTGCCCATTCGAAAGTTGGCGGTGATGCCACGATCGCGCAATTTTTTAAGTAGATCCGGATAGGCTTCCGCGGCGAGCCCGGGAATTTTCGACGCGACAATTCCGGACCAGGCCCCCTCCTCGCGGGGACTGACAATTTCCAATCCCAGGGATTCGAGGGCCTGAACGATTCGGTCTGTGAGGAACCGGATCCTCTGCCGCCATTCGGCAGGTCCAGCCTGACGCAAAAAAGCGACGCTGTGGCCCAACGCGGAAACCAACCCCGGATTGATGGTACCGCCCTCGTAGCGTTTGGAACTGGCGGCAAGTGGGGGGAATTCGTGTCGAAACCTGAAGGGTTCCTCCACGCTGTGCCAACCTACGGAAGAAGGCCGTACGCGGTCCCTCCAGGCAGCATCCAAATACAAAAATCCGATCCCCTGCGGCCCCATCAGCCATTTGCTACCACCACACGCCACCCCATGAATTCCCAGTTCCCGGGGCCGCAAGGAAAAAGGACCCAATCCCTGAATGGCATCCACCATCAAGAAAAGCCCGCGACGCTCGCATAATTTCCCCAATTCCGCCAAATCGGCTTGAAAACCCGTGCCATATTGAACCTGGCTGATTGAGACCATGCGGGTACTGGAATCGATGGCGCCCCCCAGGCGGTCCACCGGAATCCTGTTGCCAATCGACACCACCTCGCGCACCGAAACCCCGCGTGACCGGAGGTGCCTCCAGGGATGGAGATTTGTCGGGTACTCATCGGCGGGAACCAACACGCTGTCACCTGGTTGCCACGGGAACCCTTCCGCAACCAGGGTCAACCCTTCGGTGGTGTTGCGCGTGAAACAGATCTCCCCGGCGGTGACACCCAGCCAATCACCCAATTCCATGCGAACCTGGTCCGCCCGCTGGTACCCGGAATAAGAAGTTCCGATCGGGTCGATGGCGGCCCTTTCCGCCCAATCGACGATAGCCTGGCGGGTGCGGTCAGGCCACGGGGACACACCTGCATGATCGAGGTGGAGGTTGGGCAACCGCATTTCCCGACGCATCCGTTCCCAGACCGTCTCACTCATTCCCGGTGACGATTCTTCCGTGGTAGACTGTGGCATTGGTTTTTCAGTCAGTGGAAAGGCTTTTTGTGGACAGCTACCCCCAACCAGGCGAAATCCGTTTTCGCGTTGGCAGTGTGCCCGTCGTCATTCAACCATATTTCTGGCTGACGGCGGTCATCCTTTCCAGCGGTTGGTTCAACATGGAGCCCCGACCCTGGCCGGTTTTCACCTTCATTCTCGGGGTTTTCGTCTCCATTCTGATTCATGAGCTTGGACACGCCTGGGCGGGGATGTTTTTTGGCGCCAGGCATGTTTTCATACGACTCACGGGGATGGGCGGCGAGGCGGCCGGGGCCAACATCAACCCGCAATGGTGGAAACGGATACTGGTCACCTTTGCGGGCCCTGCCGTGCAACTGGTCCTTGCCGGGTTGCTTTACCTCCTGCTTTTCCACACCGAGTTCCTTGGCAAAGAGCACCCGATTTTCGCCATTTTTATTTTCCAATTGTTTCTGGTGAGTTTACTTTGGGGCCTGATCAACCTGATCCCCATTTTTCCCCTCGATGGGGGCAGGATAGCGCAAGAGGTGCTTCTGAAGACAATACCCTCCCAAAGCGAGAAGCTGTCGGCCCTGCTTTCCCTTTGCCTCCTGATCGGGATCCTGTACTACATCTACAACTTCGCGAACCAATATTTCAGCATTTTCAACATGCTGATCTTGGGGCTGCTTGCCATCACGAATCTGGAAAGGCTGCAACGGGCAACCGCCCGAAGGGATGACAGCGCCGATTGGAGAAATTGATCCGGCGAGCCGGACTATCCACCCGACCTTCAGGACCGACCGATGTCAGCCGCCCACCCACCCCGAGTCGTTTGCTCCGGAATCATCGTCACCGACCATGTTTGCGCCCCGGTTGGACATATGCCCGCCGCGGGGGAACTGGTGCTCACCGACACCATTGACCTGACTTTGGGCGGGTGCGCCGCCAATGTCTCAACCGCCTTGGCCAAACTGGGCACCGAAGCCAGCCTGGTGGGCCGCATCGGTGACGACATAGCCGGTGTGGTGGTGCGGGAGTTGCTGGAAAAAGCGGGTGTGGACACCCGGGGACTGATCCGGAGCGAGGGTATCGCCACCAGCCAAACCCTGATTGTGAATGTGCAGGGTCAGGACAGGCGCTTCATCCACACCTACGGCAGCAACAGCCGGTTTGTCGCTGCGGATATCCCTGTCGAACCAACCCCTGAAATCCTTTACCTGGGGGGCTACCTGTTGATGCAGGGCTGTCGCCCGGAGGAACTTGCCCCGGTTCTGAAAAAGGCCCGGGCCAATGGGGCTAGGACCATCCTGGATGTGGTGACTCCGGGCAAGGCGGACTACCTTCCTTGGCTGGAACCGGTCCTTCCGGAAGTGGATTATTTCCTGCCCAACGACCATGAGGGCCAACTGATCACAGGCCTTTCCTCTCCCCTGGAACAAGCCAGGCTTTTCCGCGATCTGGGCGCCAGGCATGTGCTGATCACGCAGGGCGACAAGGGAACCTTGTGGCTGGGTGACAACCTTCACTTGGAAGCTGACATTTTCCGAGTCCCTTTTGTGGACGGTTCGGGATCTGGAGACGCGTTCGCAGCGGGTTTGATATTGGGCCTGCTGGAGAACCGGCCACCCGTTGAGACCCTAATCTTGGCCAGCGCCGTGGGGGCCAGTTGCGTGCGGGCCCTAGGAACCACCCAAGGGGTATTCACCCGGGCCGAACTGGATGCCTTTTTGGCCGGCAACCGTTTGGCGGTGCGGACAAACGGCTAAACGGTCAGGGAACCGCCACCTGATCGAGGATGACCCGAATGTGGTCCGCCAAATCCAAGGCGGTCCAACCCAAGGTCTCATCAGGCACCAAACGGTGGGACAAGACAACGGGCGCAACCCCTTGGATATCCTCCGGCACCACGAATCCCCTTCCGGAAATAAGCGCCCTGGCCTGTCCCATCACCAACAAAGCCTGGGTTGCCCGGGGACTTGCCCCCAGCCTCAAAGGTTTGGCCCAAGTGCCCGAACGGGTAACCTCCACCAGATCGACCGCGTAATCGGCCAGGCGCGTATCCACAATCACCCCCGCGCGGATGGCTTGCAGGCGGGCCAGGTCCTCCGCCTTGAAAATTGTCTCAATTGATTGGCCGGGGGGTTGGTCCATCGTGTTGCCCCGGGCAAAAGCCAGGGCCATCCGCGCCTCGGCGGTCCGTGGTGGGTAGTCCATGTCGATGCGGGCCATGAACCGATCCTGCTGGGCTTCGGGTAGCGGAAAAACCCCCTCCATCTCCACGGGGTTTTGGGTGGCAACCACCATGAAGGTTTCAGGCAGCCGCAATGGCTTGCCCCCCAAGGTAATCTGCCGCTCCTGCATCGCTTCCAGCAACGCGCTTTGCACCTTGGCGGGAGCCCGGTTGATCTCATCCGCCAGGACCAAGTTAGCGAACAGAGGCCCCCTCGAAACCCGCCACTCCATACGGGCGGGATCGAACACCTCAGCCCCGGTGATGTCGGCTGGGAGCAAATCCGGCGTGAACTGTATCCGGCTGAAAGTCAGGTCAAGACGACCAGCCAGGGATTTGCAGAGGAGCGTTTTGGCGACCCCGGGAACTCCCACCAGCAGGGCATGGCCCGCACCCAGCAGCGTGGAGAGGAGGTTTTCAATCGCCCGTTCTTGACCCAAGACAACCGCGGCAAGCGCATCACTGAGACGCCGAACCTGCCGGGTGGCCCATTCCAACTCTCCGGGATTCGGATCCATCTGGACACCCATATTGATTGCCTCGGGAGGATTTCTGTTTTATACCTGTTGGCAGCTTGCCCCACACGCTAATGGCTGAATTATCCCTTTCAGGCAAACCTCCATGGAATCCGCCCCCTCCAGCGCGTGGTTTGAAAAAGAGGTTTATTCGGTACTGGCTCGTTTGCCTGCCACCATCCGCGAACGGCTGGCCAATCTGGTGGTGGATGTGGAGGAGGAACCGGATCACCAGACACTGGTGAAGGCTGGTTTTTCAGGTGAAGAGATTGCAGCCGGTGAAACACTTTTCGGCTTGTACGAACCACTTTTTGCCGCTTCAGGCCTCCAGCACGAGGGACCACCCGGTGAATCACCCAAGCGGATCCGGATTTTCAGCGGCCCCCTTCTGGATGCGACCGATTCCTTGGATGACTTGAGGCACGAGGTGTGGATGACCGTCATCCATGAACTGGCCCACCATTTTGGATGGTCTGAAAGGGATCTGGAGCCCTTCGAATCTGGCCTGGAAAAACCCGAGGGGATTTTTCAACCACCCCAGAATCGGCCCGGGTGATACAACAATCTTCTATTACCTCGTCGCGGTCCCACAGGGAGCCTTTCCATGCGCCAGAATTCCACCAAAGCCCTGCTGCGGGCCGGTAAACCCGCCTTGGGAACCTGGCTATCCATGTGTAATCCCATGGGCACCCGGATGCTTGCCGGCGCGGGTTGGAACTGGCTTACCCTGGATTTGGAGCACACGGGCACATCTTGGGAAACCGCGGCACATTTGTGCGGGCTGATCGCCGACCAAGGGTGCGTCCCGCTCATCCGGGTGCCCAGCAACCGGCACGACCATATCAAACGGGCACTGGATATCGGGGCCTATGGCGTGGTGGTCCCGATGGTCAACAGTGTGGAGGAAGCCAGGCAGGCGGTCGCCGCCTGCAAATATCCGCCCATTGGCAACCGGTCGGTGGGAGGTAGCCTGCACGCCATGCACTTCCAGGCCAAGCCGGCGGATTATTTCCGCAAGGCGGATGACGAGATTCTGGTGGTGCTGCAATGCGAGCATATCGACGCGGTGCACAACGCCGACGCGATTTTCGGCGTGCCGGGGATCGACGCGATTTTCGTGGGCCCCAATGACCTCGCGGCCAGCATGCGAGGCAAGGATGGTTCCCCACCCACCGCTGAAGCGACCGCCAAGGCTCACTCGGAAATTCTGGCAGCCTGCCAGCGCCAAAAAGTCGCCCCGGGATTCCACGCCATGAATCACCATGAGGCGGTCAAGCTGCTAACCGATGGATGGAAATTTGTGGCGGTGGCCAGCGATCTGCGTTTTCTCGGGGATGGGGCAACAGAGGCGCTCAAAACCGTGGGGCTGGGCACCGGCGACGGAATGGCCCGTTATTGACCGCCATTTATCAGGCGGAAGGATCAAAAACCCAGTCCCCCGAACCAGACCGGCTCAAGGAAAAAATCCTTCTCACAGCTTGCTGTTGAATTGGCCCGTATAAATGAGGGAATGCCTTGCCGATTCCCGGGTCTTCCACCCGCACCTCCCCGGCCAAACGGGAAGGCTCGATTTCCGCCACCCACAGTTGTGGGACCGAATTCAGGAACTGATTGGCAACCCACGCCACCTGATGGGCAAAGGACAGGTGGACAAAGCCCTCCGTTTGGAGCGTGGGAGGGCGGAATTCCCCCGAAGCGTCCCATTCCATGGCCTGGGTCAAAAGGTGGTAAAGCATATCAATCCGGCTTGGGAGGGCCGACCCCTTGGGCTTTCAGGCGTTGGACCTTTTCCTTGACCGGCGGTTGGTCAGGCCGAACCACCAAGGCCCTCTCGTAGAGGACCAAGGCCCGGTCGGGCCGGTTCATTTTCTCATAGACCTCACCCAACTGCACCAACGCGAGAGGTTCATTGGGATCGGCCGCCAAGGCTTGCTGCAAACGGGCCTGCGCCTTGGGTAAATCGCCACCCTGAAGATACAACCATCCGTCCTCGGCGTATGCCGCGGAGGAGCGTGGATTGCCGGCCAACCAGCCTTGAACCATTTTGGACGCCTCGTCCCGATGGCCGGAATTAGCCATCAGCATTACCAGGGCGTGTCGAGAGGGCGAATGGTCGGCTCGCAGGTTGAGCGCGGTTCGGTAGGACTGTTCCGCCAAATCAAGGCGGCCCACTTTCTCCTGGCACCGGCCGGCCTGGTACCACCATTCCGGGTTGGAGGAATCGACCTTGATGGCAGCGTTATAGGTCTCCAAAGCCTCCCGCCATTTTCCCTCATGGACCAATTTTTGGCCATCCTTGGCAAATTCCTGCGCTTGCTCGTTGGAATCCGGTGGTTTTTCCTGCAACATGCGTGAGACGAATTTGGAAGGGCTTTCCCCAGTGGCGACAGGGCCTGGTTGTCCGGGTGAAGTGCAGCCTGCTCCGAGGGCGATCAAACCCCCGCAAAGAACTGGCGGCCATTTCCCCGGATGCCACACCATCTTGCCCCCCATGAAAAAATGGCGGATAGACCCTTCGGGCTGATAACTTCAGGGGAACAAGCCTGTAAAGGCCTATCAACCGGTTTCCACACAAATAAAACAAACCGGCACAACCCCATGGCCATCGACGCAACCAAAACACTAGAATGGGTTTAGGTAAAATCACTGCGGAAATTTCGCCATGCATATCCAAAGCTTGATGGTTGTCCTGATGGCAGTAGTGGGTCAGGCAAATCCACCTGGCGGAGAGGAGGCGGCGTCATCGGGAGAGGTTCGAATCATTCGCAACCTGGCCTATGTGGAGGGGGACAAAGCCCACCCGGTGAAGCACCGGTTGGACCTGTACCTGCCTTCCGGCAAAACTTGCTTTCCGGTCCTGTTCTTTGTCCATGGGGGCGCTTGGGTCCACGGCGACAAGGATTTTTTGGGACTTTACGCCGGCCTGGGCAAGGCATTCGCCAAGCAAGGCGTGGGAACCGTGGTGATCAATTACCGGCTCACTCCTGAGGTAAAACACCCTGAACACGCCCGGGATGTGGCCCGCGCGTTCCAATGGACATGCGCCCATATCGCGGAATACGGCGGGGATTTGGAGCGGGTGGTCCTGTGCGGCCATTCCGCGGGTGGGCACCTGGTCAGTCTGGTTGCCTGCAATGCCGATCTGCAAAAGGAGACAGGGATCGATCCGAAGCGGATCAAGTGTGTGATTCCGCTTTCGGGTGTTTTCAAGGTACGCAAAGGTTTCCTGCCCCCTGTTTTTCCGACGGACAGTTTCGGCCTCAACCCATCCCCGGTAGATCTGGTCAGGAAAGGGCTTCCGCCATTCATCCTTGTTTACGCCAACGGGGACCTGCCCACCTGCGGCAAATCGGAATGTGAATCATTTGCCGGCGAACTGAAAAAATGCGAGGTGCCAGTCACCAACATCGAGTTGACAGGCACCCATGTGACCACCCTTCTGAAGGCGGGGCAAACCTCAAGCCCCTTGATGAAAGCCATCCTGAAGGCGCTGCACGAGCCCAATCCACTCCCCAATCCAACCATGGAAAAAAAACCGTGAATGGTGGGCGCCAGACTGTCGGTAGGCTTGCCCCTTCACCCACCGGTTTGTTGCACCCCGGACACGCCAGCTCCTTTGCACTGGCATGGCTGAGCGCCCGGTCGAAGCGGGGAACCATCCACCTCAGGCTGGAGGATATTGATGATTCTCGTTGTAAACCCGCACTGCATGGACAAATCGAAGAGGATTTGACCTGGCTTGGAATCGATTGGGACAACGCCCCCCTGATTCAGACCGGGCGGTTGAACGCCCACCGGGAAGCCCTGGAAAGCTTGAAGGCGCAGGAAGCAGTTTATCCATGCACCTGCTCCAGGGCGGATATCGAGCGGGCCGCCAGCGCCCCCCAAGCGAGCGATAGTGCGGCAGGCCTGCAGCGCCGTTATCCGGGCACCTGTTCGGCCCGCTCCTCCAGGGAGGCCATTGGATTGGAAGCCCGTGGAATCCCGTTCTGCTGGCGACTGCGGCAACCCAGGGAGGGATGGCCCGGCTTTCACGACGGGCTCCAAGGGGCGGTGAACGGCACCATTGCCGATAAGGAAGGCGACTTTATTGTCTGGCGGGCAGCCAAGGGAAACCAGTCCGGCGGCCCCTCCTATCAATTGGCGGTCGTGGTGGATGACGCCTTTCAGGATGTGAACGAGGTGGTACGCGGGGAAGATCTTCTGGACTCCACACCCCGGCAAATCACCCTGATGCGATTGCTTGGCCTTCGGATACCGGCTTATTTCCATGTGCCCCTGGTTGTGGACACCGAGGGCCGACGGCTAGCCAAGCGGGCGGGGTCCCTAAGCCTTGCCCAGTTGCGGAAAATGGGTGAGCCACCAGAAAAGGTGCTTGGAAAACTAGCCCTCCTTTGGGGAATTAATCCCAATAGAGAACCAAGGCTGCTTGCCAACCTAATCGGCGCTTTTGATTGGGCCAAAATCACCCAAGGGCCGTGGGTCTGGCCCGTTTGAAATTGGTCAAGCCAAAATCGGCTTGATCACCTCCCCAGCCACATCGGTTAGGCGGAAATCACGCCCGTTGTAGCGGTAGGTCAACCGGGTGTGGTCCAGGCCAAGCAGATGCAGGATGGTGGCGTGGAGGTCGTTCAGGTGGACGCGGTCCTGGGCAGCCTTGTAGCCCACCTCATCGGATTCGCCGTGGGAATACCCGCCCTTCACCCCACCACCGGCCATCCAGGCGGTGAAGCAATGGGGGTTGTGATCCCGCCCCGGCTTTTCGGAAATTTGGGCGATAGGCAATCGACCGAATTCACCGCACCAGATCACCAAGGTGTCTTCGAGCATGCCGTTGCGGGCCAGATCAGCAAGAAGCGCGGCAACCGGCTGGTCGGTTTCCCCGGCAAACTGGGCGTGGTTACCCTGGATGTCGTTGTGACCGTCCCAGCTCCTCTGGTTTTCCATGCCACCCGAATAGATCTGGACAAAACGGACGCCGCGTTCCACCAAACGCCGGGCCAAGAGGCACTGCCGGGCGAAATGATCACACTTTGGATCTCCGACGCCGTACATCTTCCGGGTGGACTCCGGCTCGTTGTCGATATCCATCACCTGAGGCGCCGCGGTCTGCATGCGGAAGGCCAGTTCGAAACTCTCAATTCGGGCAGCCAGATCGGACTCGGCTTCGCGGCCCGACAAGTGGAGTCGATTCAGCTTGCTGGACAGGTCCAACTGGCGGCGCTGGGTGGTGACATCCACATCACCGGGCCTTTTGAGGTTATCGATCGGCTCACCGGCGGGCTTGAGGTGGGTGCCCTGGTAAACACCAGGCAAAAAACCGGCGCTCCAGTTGGCGGCATGCCCCTTAGGGAGGCCGCGGCCTTTGGGGTCACTCATGACCACGAATGCCGGCAAATCCGCCCCCTGGCTACCCAAACCATAGGTGACCCAGGAGCCGACGCACGGAAAACCCATGCGGGCCATTCCGGTGTTGACCGCGAACAAGGCGGGCGAATGGTTGTTGGACTCGGTGAAACAGGAATGGATAAAGCTCATCTTGTCGACATGCTCACCCAGGTGGGGAAAGATGGAGGAAACCATCTTTCCGCTCTGGCCACGCTTGGTGAACGCGAAAGGGGACTGCATCAAGTTGCCCACGGCATTCTTGAAAAAGCCGGTAGTGTCCTTGAACCCGGAATCAAATTCCTTGATGGACTTGCCGTTCCATTTCGTCAGGCCTGCCTTGTAATCCCATGTGTCCACATGACTGGGACCACCGTTGACAAAAATCCAAATCACCCTTTTCGCCTTGGCGGTGAAATGCGGATTTTTGGGGGCCAAAGGGTCCACCGTCCGTCCGCTGATTCCAGTGGTGTCTGCGGCATGAGCCCGACCAAGGAGCCCTTCCTGCCCCAAAAGTCCGAGCAGGCCCAAGGCCCCGAATCCACATCCCGCCCGGGTGAGCCAATCGCGCCTGTCCGCTGTCTGGACCGGAAGTTGGTGATACATGGCTCACTCCACAAAAACGAATTCATTCATGGAAAAGATGGTCTGGCACAGGTCGGCCAGCGCCATCCTGCGGGCATCCTTGGACATCCCCTTGTCGGCAGCCTGCCGGACGAGAAAATCCTCGGCGAGTCGCTCCTCCTCCGGGGATGGCCCCCGGCCTAGCGCGACCCGGAACGCCTTATCGATTGTCCCCTTCCACTCCGCCTCGGGCCCCAAACGATCGGCAAAGGCAAGGGCGTACGATCTGACTTGGGGCCCGTTCAAAAAGGCCAGAGCTTGGGGGGCCACGGTGGTGTTGGACCGCTGGCCGATACTGACGAGATGTTCAGGCCAGTCGAACAACATCATCATGGGGATAAGGCCGCTTCTTTTGATGAAAAAATAGACACTGCGACGCTTCATATTCTGGTCCATGGAGCCTGGCCCGAACTCCCGAAGATCCAACTGGCCGGATACCGCCAACAAGGAATCGCGGATTGGTTCAGCCTCAAGCCGGGTGGGGACCCGGCGCCACAACCACTGATTTTCAGGGTCCTTGGCCAACCGCTCCTTGTCTGCCTGTGCTGACTGCATGTAGGTGGCGCTGGACATGATCACCTTATGCAATCGTTTCAGGCGCCAACCCCCGGAAACCAGGTCTCCCGCAAGCCAATCCAGAAGTTCGGGATGAGAGGGCTTGGCCCCCGTGTACCCAAAATCGCTGGGAGTGGCGACGATGCCCCGACCAAAGTGGTGTTGCCACAAGCGGTTGACAGCCACCCGGGCGACCAGATGGCCGGCCCCGCGGGAAGTGTCGGTCAACCAATTGGCCAATGCCGCCCGGCGGTAGGACGATTTGGAACCGGATGGTTTCTCGACCCCCCAGGATTCCAATCCAAGCCCGTTTTGATTGAAGACCTCGGGCACGCCATGGCTGACCAACTCCACTTTCTGACCGGGGTCACCACGCCTCAGCAGGTGGACCTGCGGGTAAAAATGCGGGAACCCCCTGTCATCCGCATGGTGTGGCAAATGGGGCAGTCCTTCGGTTGTCACCAAAGCCTTGGTCAGGACAGGCTTGGCCCCCTCTTTTTTCTCCTTTTCCAAAGCGTTCCATTTGGCCAGCCAACCCGGCTGCCGGAACTTGAACCATTTCAAGGCAATAAGTTCATCGTCGGCCTTCCCTTTTCCCTCGCGCAACCTGGCCAGAGCCGAGGTAGTTTCGGCATCGGGACCGGAATCCCCAACCCCAGGCTTGAGATCAGAGACTGTGGCCACGGAAATCCGCAGGCGGCCAATCAGGTGCTGACTGTTTGGATGATTGAAAGCGAGGGTGAAGGTGAGCAGGCCGGGTTTTCCCCCTGGATTAATAGGCTGGGCCGGATAAAAAACCGCCGCCTGACTTTTGCCAATTTGGCCATCGATGGCCCAACCGGAAATCGGGTCTGAATCGATGCTGGCTCCCACGGACAAAGAATCGGCGTTTTGCTGGTGAGTCGCCGCGGCCCGGGCCAAGGAAACCTTGCCACCCCCCGACTTTCCATCCTCGCTTGACCATTCGACGCGGAAATCGCCCAAGGCGAAATTACCGTTATGGGCACGCCCCGGGCCACCACGGGGCAGGCTGGGGTCGGCCAAAGCCTCCAGGCGAATTGCCTGGATTCCCTTGGTGGAAGTTGGAACCTTGATTACCACTGTTTCCCGTGCTGGCGGCTTTCCACTAGCGAGGTACGATCCATCCGGCTGGCGTGCCCACGCAGTTTTGGCCGAGGACTGGATTGGGCCGTCGAGCACCATCCATGGCGAGAGATCGGCCGGCGATTTCAGATACTTTGCGAACTCACCTGGAAGCACTTCTTTCTCATAGCGGGCCAATTCGGCCTCCAGTGCCTCCCGTCGCCTGGAGTGACGGGCCGCCCGATCGGCGTTGCCAACCGGGTCAAGGTCGAGTTCCTTCTCAGAACGGATCGCAGTCGCATAGGCTGCGGCAAAACGGTAATAGTCCTTGGAGGTGATGGGGTCGAACTTGTGGTCGTGGCACCGGGCGCATCCAAGCGTGAGACCCAAAAAAGCAACGCCGGTGGTGTTGACCATATCATCGAGTTCATCGTAGCGGGCTGACTCGAATTCAACTTCCGTGAGCTGGGTGGGGAAAGCACCCGCACCCAGGAAACCGGTCGCCATCCAAGCCAACGGATTCTTGGGTTCGAGTTCATCCCCGGCCAGTTGCCAACGGGCAAACTGGTCGAAAGGCATGTCAGCGTTGAACGCCCGGATGAGGAAGTCCCGGTAGGTGTAGGCGGTTGGGCGATCGTAGTCCTGCTCGTAGCCATGGGACTCGGCAAACCGCGCGATATCCATCCAGTGGCGGGCCCACCTCTCACCGTATCTGGGGCTTGCAAGGAGGAAGTCTATCAACTCTCCCCAAGCTTTGGGGTTAATTTTTCCACCGCCCGCATCCAGCCTTGTGGACCATTCCTCAACCTGTTCTGGGGACGGGGGCAAACCCAAAAGGTCAAACCAGGCGCGACGGATCAATACCCGTGGTGAGGCCGCCGAATTGGGGTGCAACCCCTTTGCTTTTTGACTTGCAAACACAAAACGATCGACTTCGTTGACAGGCCAAACATTCGCCTCGGCGGCCACAGGCGGAACATCCGCCTTGGCCAACGGTCGCAACGACCAAAACGACCGACCTTCCTGCATATTGATGATGCGGTTGGTTTTTATGCCGGCCACCGCTCCAACGGAACGGGGATCAGGGGCCCCCATTTTGACCCAGTTTTCAAAATCAGCGATCACCGATTTGGGCAATTTGCCCTTGGGAGGCATCTTGAGATCCTCCTCATGGCGCAAAGACTTGATCAGAAGGCTTTGGTCAGGCATGCCGGGAACGATTACCTGACCGGAATCCCCACCCTTTTTCCAAGCTTCACGGGAATCCAGTGCCAAGCCTCCCTTCAATTTCTTTTGGTTGGCAGCCTCAGCCGAATGGCATTTCTGGCACTGCTCCACCAAGACAGGGCGGATTTTCTCCTCGAAAAAACGCACCTGATCCGGCGAGGGAACCGGATCCGCATTGCAAATCATCAGGGTCGAGAAAACGATCGCGAGCATGAGAACCTCGCCAGGCGGGATATATTTATTATTAGACCCAGAAACAGCGGGGGGGGCAATGGCCCGTGATCCCTGCATCCTTTTGATTTGTCCGATAAATTGAAGCATCCGAAAGAAATCGTTTCAAAGTTCCCGGAACACCCTGTCAAGAGCCTGTCCCATGTCTTTTTTTGCCGAATTGAAACCATGGTCCAGCCTGCATGCCCCATGCATAGCCGCCCTGTATATCCTTGGCATGCTGGTTAGCCCGGCATTGGGCCAAGAAGACAAGGCTCCTGCCGGCAAAGACGAGGCGGGGCTCAGGTTTTTTGCCTGGAATTCGATTCCGGTCGATCAAGGCCGTTTGCCATGGGCTATCTATGACCCCGAAACCATGACTTTGGATGGGAAAAATCTAACTCCAGGCTTTGAGGCAATGGCCACCCGGTTTGGGAAAGTGGCACTGCGGTTCACTGAAAAAGATGACAAGGTTCTTCTTGAACTGAACAAAAAACCCGTCCGTTATCAACCAAACGAGATGGTGGAACTGGGAGGCAAAGGGCATTTCGCTTATGTTCGGGCGGCGGATGACCGTTTCATGTTCCGGGTAGGCTTGTTGACCGAATGGCTTCGAAAGAACAAGGAAAAAGCGGAAGCCGCGTTAGGCAAAGAAGCCCTGGCGGAATTCGAAACCCTTTACAATCGCCATGACCAACAAGCCAAATTGGGAAAAGGGCGAAAAAATGACCTGACAGAAATGGAACTGGATTTCTTCCTATTCCAGTATCTGGAGGGGCGCCCGGCTTTGGCACCCATTCCTGGAACAAAAATCACCCTCGCCAGTTTTTGGGAACGCGAATTGTGGGCGAACCAAATCGGCAAAGCCCGTTTCAACCACAATCACAAAAAGGATCGGGAGTTCATCGAGTTCCACTGCGAAAAATTCACGGGAGCTGACGGTTCGCCCTTCCGGGGCAAGCACCGCAACACACCGCCTACCCAATTGGGAGACCCGGAACCTTTTGGCCGTCAACCTGCCCCCAGATAACGGCACGAATCAGGCCAGGATTTCCTTGACTATCCTGGGACCTTCCGACGGGCCAATCAGTCGGGCGTTCAACCCCTGGTAAGGGTGGCTGAAAGTGAACGGATCGAGGCCCATCAAATGCAGGATGGTCGCCTGCAAGTCATGCACATCGACCGGGTTCTCGGCGATTCGCCATCCCAATTCGTCGGTGGAGCCATAGGCCAACCCGGGTTTGACACCCCCACCCGCCATCCAGACGGTGAAGCAGTGGGGGTGATGATCGCGCCCCAGGCTTTTGCTTCCACCACGGGCCTCGTTCATGCTGGTGCGGCCGAATTCACCGCCCCAAACCACAAGGGTTTCATCCAGCATGCCGCGGCGGTCGAGATCGCGCAAAAGGGCGGCGATAGGTTGGTCCACTTCCTTGCACTTGCGGGGCAGCGCGGTGACTATGTCGTCGCCAGGGCCTGTGCCGTGGGTATCCCAACCCCAGTCAAACAACTGGACATAGCGAACCCCCTGCTCCACCATTCGGCGGGCCAGCAGGCAGTTGGCCGCAAATCCTCCCTGCCCGGGTGTTACCCCATATTCACGCAAGATATTGGCGGGCTCCCGGCTGACATCCATCACTTCCGGAACACTTGTCTGCATCCGGAATGCGAGTTCGTACTGCTCGATGCGGGTCTTTGTTTCCGGATCGCCAGACCTTGCCAACTCGGCCTGATTGAGCCGGTAGAGGGCATCCAGGCCCTTGCGTCGAAGGGCACGGTCCATCCCAGCCGGATCGGACACATAAAAAATCGGTTCTGGTCCCGAGCGACATTGGACTCCCTGGTACACACTCGGCAAGAAACCGGAACCCCACACGCTCTTGCCGGCGGTGGGATCGGTGCCACCCGAAACCAGAACCATGAAACCCGGCAAATTGGAATTCAAACTTCCCAGGCCGTAGGTGGCCCATGCCCCGATAGCCGGATAGCCCGGCCTGTTTTCGCCGGTGTGGACGAACAACTCCGCCGGGGCGTGGTTGAATTCCTTGGTTTTCATGGACCTGATGACCGTCAACTTGTCGGCCATTTTTTGAAGGTGAGGCCACAGGCTGCTCATCCACTGCCCGGATTGCCCATGCCGGGCAAATTCATGGGGAGATCCAAGCAGAGTCGGGTGCCCCTTGATGAATGCGAAGCGTTCCCCCTTCAGCAAGCTGTCCGGGCACGGTTGGAGATGATGTTTTTTCAGTTCCGGTTTGAAATCAAACAAGTCCTGCTGGGGTGGCGAGCCAGACATATGCAGGTAAATCACCGCCTTGGCCCTTGCCGGTCGACCGGGGGCCAAAGGGGCCGAGGCGGCGGCATTGCCGGCCAAGTACATCCCCCCCAGGGACAACCCGGATCGCATGAACTGGCGGCGGGTTTGGTGGAGAATTTCGGTTTGGCGCCATGGGGTGATCATTTTCTTTTCTCATACCAGGCAGATCGATCTATTCGCCGGTTCCGACGATTGGTTTTAGCCGTTTAATTCCGGGTTAGGAACGCGTCGGCGTTCAACAGGACATTCGCCACATGGAACAAGGCCGCCCGGCGGGCCGGCAAAACCGCTTCAGGCCAGGGGGCGCCGCCGGCCAATTTGCCAGCGGCCTCCGGACGGGAGGCAACCAGTGTTTCGGTCTCGTCATGGAGAGCCACCAGGGCTTCCAACTCGCCAGCGGACGGCAGGCGGCCCAGACACAACTCGAAACCACGCACCAGGCGGGCCCTCGCATCGCCCCCTTCCCTGGCCATGCGCGCACCCAGATGCTGGGCTGCCTCGACAAAAACAGGATCATTCAGAGTGACAAAGGCCTGTAGGGGGGTGTTGGAGCCGACCCGACGGACCATGCAGGCCTCACGGCTGGGGGCGTCAAAGGCCTGCATATTGGGCGGTGGAACCGTCCTCCGCCAAAATGTGTATATCCCCCTGCGGTGCGCATCGTCGCCCTTCGAGGTTGGGTAGGTGCGCTCCCCATTAAACGCGGCCTGCCACAGGCCGTCCGGCTGGGGGGGATAGACCGAGGGGCCGCCCACTTTGCGGCTGAGCAACCCGCTTACGGCCAACGCCTGATCGCGAACAGCCTCCGCCTCAAGACGGCGACGCGGGAAACGAGCCAGGAGGATATTGTTGGGATCCTTCGCGAGCAAGTCCGGACGAGCCACCGATGACTGCTGGTAGGTGGCGCTGGAGACCAGCAATTCAAGCAAGGCCCGGTTGTCCCATTTCAACCGGATGAATTCAGCGGCCAACCAGTCGAGCAATTCGGGATGGCTGGGCTTGGTGCCCATCAGGCCAAAATCCTCCTCGGTTTCAACCAGTCCCCTGCCGAAAATGGCGGCCCAAAGCCTGTTCACCTGAACCCTGGCTGTCAAAGGGTTTTCCGGGCTGGCTATCCAACGGGCCAAGGCCAATCTGTCCACCCGGTCCGCCACCTTGGGCCCAACGGCCGCCAAAACCCCCGGCTGCACCTCGTCACCGGGGTCGAGGAAGTTTCCTTTGACCAATATCCTGTTTTTCCTCTTTTTTCCTTCCGGCAATTCTTCCATGACAGGTGTGGACACCACCTGTTTTTCCAACTCCGCCAGCTCCTTTTTCAGTGCTTCCCGTTTGGAAGCGAGTTCACGCCCTTCGGGTGACCAAGGCAACCACAACGCGCGAACCGCATCTTTTTGGCCGGAAGTCCATGACCTTGGCTCGGCCGCAAGGGTTTTAAGCAAATCAACCGGGGGAACAGGCACAACGATTTCACCGGACCGCCCGGAGAGGCGAAACCTGCCCAAGAGGTGTTTGCCCCCGTAGTTCTGGCGCAGGGAAACCGTGACGGGCAAATCTCCCAAAGGCCGGGCCAGCTTCACCTCCAGGGTGGCAGGCTTGCCGGGAGCACCTCCCACAGCCCAACCAGACCCCTTTTCGTTTTTCAACAGCGCGGCGGATGTAAACCCTGGCTGCTCGTAGGAGGCCGCGGCAGCGGTGATCGCGACCGTACGGGGCGCGTTGGGATCCAGGGAGAGGGAAACCCGATCCCGGGGAGCCTTGGCAAGCCTGTTTTCCCATACCACCTGACGGTTGCTGTCGAGAAATTTCACGACCACCCCGTCCAGTCTTTCGGAAAGGGTTGCGCCGGTTCGATTGTGGATCACAACCCGGTCCAAGGCTGTTGGATTAACCAAGTCCACCTCCCACCAAGGCGATGGATCCCCAAGATTGGTATGCGTGACGGAACCGTTCTCGTGGACGCCGTCGGTATTGCCGTCGATCGCCTTGGAGGCATCGCCCCCGAAACCGGTGGTGGATTGGGTCGCCTTGCCTTTTCGGGCCAGGTTCTCACCCGCCAAAAACGCCTGCACCTCGGCTACATGCAACAACCTGTCCTTCCCGGGCAGTTCCAGGCGGACAAATCTGCCCCGCACCGGCTTGGCCCCCTCGGGAGCCTCGGAAACCTGGATTTGATCCAGCACAAAATTCCCACCCGCCAGGCCGGGGCCTTTGGCCGGAAGGCTGTCCCCCGACAACACCTCGAGCCTGAGGGCCTGCACACCGGAAAGATCCGGCCCAAAACGGATGGTATAGGTTGATTTGTCAGCTTCACCCGTCGCCTCAACCGAAGCATCCGTCGCCACCTTCAGCCGCACTCCTCCGGTGGCCTCAACCTGACGGGGCGCAAGCACCTTCCATTCCTTTTCACCCTGAACCACCTTGCGGGCGAAACCGGCGAATTCAGGCGTGTCAAAGCGAGCCACCCGCTCGCCATCCTTGTCCAAGCCGGCGAGGCGGTCTTGGAGAGCCTTCCTGCGGGCCACCTGGTCCGGGGTTGGCGTGGGGATTCTTGGCAGATCCTCCGGGTGGTCATTGTCAGCCGTCTGATTGAACGCGGCGAAGAACTGGTAATACTCCTTCTGGGTGATGGGATCGAATTTGTGGCTGTGGCACTTGGCGCAACCGAGCGTGAGCCCCAAGAAAACCTGCCCGGTGGTATCCACCCGGTCCTTCACCGCGGCGGTGCGGAATTCCTCGCGATCTGTGCCGCCTTCGGTGTTGGTCATGGTGTTCCGATGAAACGCCGTTGCCAGCTTTTGGTCCGTGGTGGCCCCCGGCAGCAGGTCACCCGCCAGTTGCTCGATGACGAATTGGTCGTAGGGCATGTTGCGGTTGAAAGAATCGACCAACCAGTCACGGTAACGCCAAGCGTAGGGACGCAAGGGATCCGACCCGTAGCCCTTGCTGTCCGCATAGCGGGCCAAATCCAGCCAGGGACGGGCCATGCGTTCGCCGTAGGCGGGTTCCGCCATCAATTGTCGGGCCAATTGACTGACCGCATCGGGTCGTGTGTCGGCCTCGAAGGCCCTTACCCGCTCCGGGGCCAACGGAAGGCCCGTCAAATCAAGGGCCAATCGACGGGCAATGGTCGCCTTATCGGCGGGAGGATTCGGGCGGGTTCCTTCCTTCTCCAGGCGGGAAAGGATGAAGGCATCCACCGGATTGTGAACGGTGGGGAGGCTGGAAACCCCGGGCGGTGAGACAGCCCGCAACGGCTGGAAAGACCAGTGTGTGGAGGCCACAGCGGGAGTACCGCTATCGGCGTATGGGGCTCCCGCATCAATCCATTTTGCGATCAGGGCGGCTTGCTCAGGGGAAAGCGGGTCGCCTTTGGGTGGCATCCTTTTCCCATCCCGACCGGCGATGCGGGCGACGACGGAACTCTCGGCGCTTTTTCCGGGCACGATGCCTTTCTTCCCACTGTCACCGGCATCGATCGCGAGGGCCCTGGAATCCAACCGGTACCCCCCCCTTTGCTTTTCCGGCCCGTGACACTCCAGACAGCGGGAAGCGAGGATCGGCGCGATTTCCTTTTTGTAATCGACGGGCTTCCCCGCCCCGGGGTCCGCGAAGGCGGGCGGGGAAAAACAAAAACAAAGGGCCATTCCAGCCAACCAGACAGGAACCTGTGGGCGCATGGTTCGTTCCCCGGGAAAATCAGTCCGATGGATTACTGGACGATCAATGGCCGTGACCACCCTTGCTGAACAGGCCGTGCGTCCGGTCTCCCTTGGCATACACATAGGCCAACAAGTCGAGGATCTCGTCCTTGGTCAGCTTGTCGAGCAGGCCCTTGGGCATGAGGGACACCTTGGATTTCTCGCGGCCCTCGATGGCCGCTTTTTTGACCACGGTGGGCGACACACTTGCCAGGGGATTTTCCACCAGGCTGATGGAATCCTTGTCCTCTGCAACAGCCAAACCCGTCACCACCTTGCCGGAATCAAGGGTGATCACATCGGACTGGTATTTAGTGTCGATTTTCCGGGAAGGCTCGAGAATCTCCCGAAGGACATCTGCGGGCGTCCACTTCGGATCGAGTTCGGCCAGCTTGGGGCCGAACGCGTTGCCCTTGTCCTCGATCTTGTGGCAACTGATGCAACTGGCCGATTCGAAAAGCTTTTTGCCGCGGGCGAAATCACGCCCGGGCTCGAGCATGCCCACCGCCTGGGACAAGTCCTCGAATTTCCATTCCCTGCGCTCACGCCGGTCGGCCAGCATGGGGTCTTTGGGGGTAAGGGCAATTTTCCTCAGGTACCCATCAGGATCGGCCTGCCAGGCACCAAGATCCGGCACGACCACCAAAGCGCCATACATCCGGCGCCAGTGACCCGGGTAGGTGCAGACATAGGGATAGATTCCCGGCTCGGTTGGGGCCGTGAAGGTCAGTTGCTGGGTCTCCCGGGTTTGCAGGAGGCGGCTGGCCAAAAGCACCTTGTCCGAAGGCGGGACAAACTGCCGGGCTGAGGCATCGGCCATGGTTGCCGAGGCCTCGGCGGCCATCCCAACTTCCTCGAGTGAACCGGGTTTCACGATGACCAGGTTGTGGGGCATCAGGTCGTCATTGCCGAAGATGAATTCAACCGGTTTGCCCGCCTGCACCACCAGGGTTTCCTGGTCATAAGCCATCCGCTCGGGCAATGTGCCAATGCGCAATACCCGCACCGCCAAATCAGCAAGCCTGCGGCGGGTGGCGGCGCCCTCGCTTGCCGGCAGGATCGCGGCCAGCGAATCAGCCAGTTGGATGTACTCAATGGCTGGCGAACCGGTGCGCATCTTCTCAGGGATGGCCTGGAGTGAATCAAGGGCCGTGGAGACCAACCGGGCGGCGGATCCACGATCCATGGCCGAAGGAGGCAGCCGAAGCAACGCTCGCACCGCCGCGACACGCTCATCGGTCCCCAGCGCAACCTTGGTCAAAATGGCGGCGGCATCCTTCTCCCGACCGGGAACGGTGGTCAGGGCAGCCATGGCCTCCCTCCGCAGCATCCGCTCGGGTGATTCTCCAGCCACCTCCACCCGGGCCTTCGACTCGGGGGCGGGAAGACCTTTCTTTTCAAAGATCAGATTGCGCCGGCCGTCAAGAACCTTGATGGAATGGTTGGACAAACGGGATCCGAGGTTGCCCTCAGTCCGGTTGTAAACCACCACGGCCTCCACCGGGAACTCACCACCCAAATCCACTTCCCACCAGGGATTCGCCTCGCCCTCACGGGAGTGGGTTTGCCCACCATCGCCGAAAGCGCCGGAGGTGTTGCCATCAATGGCACGGGAAGCCCCACCATTATTGGAAGTGCTGCTTTGGCGAGCGGAACCCTTGCGGGCGATGTTCGAGCCATCGCTTATCACTTCCACTTCGGCCAGCGTGAGCGTGCGCTGCCTTCCGGGCAACTCGATCCGGACAAAACGGGCCTGGGCAGCTTGATCCTTTGCGTTGCCGACCTCTTTTTGGGCCAACGGGGCGATCCGCTCAAACAACACCTTGCGGACCTCGTCGGCCCGAACCAATGAAACGGCGGCCACCAAATCGCGCTGGGCCTTCACCGACGACTTTGCGCGATTCCAGGCGGATTCAACCCCGGAATCCAAGGACAACAGCATCAACCAACCCATCTGGCGCAAAACAGGCAAAGCCGCCTTGTCCGCAAGTTCCTCGATTTGCGGACGAACCGCCGCCAGTTCCCTGGCAGGACGACCCGGCAAGAACCGGGCAAGGTCCACCAGGTTCGCCCCCCCCTGCCCCTCCGAAGCCACGGCAAGGCGGGAGACCAATGCCAGCAGGACTGCCGACTGGCTTTGGTTTTTGCCGGCGGCCAGCTCCTCCAAGGCTTTTACTCGGGCAGAATCCTCGATCCCGGAGCGCTGGACAATTTCCTCCAGCACCGCCGAAGTGCGGGGCTCCTTCAGCAGAAGTGAGGCGGGAAGGTTTTTCAATTGGAAGCGGATGGCTGCCTCCGTCTTGAACTCCACCTTCTTTCCGGAGGCCAAAGCTTCCTTGTAAGCGGGCTCCAACACCCGCAGCACCTCGGCGCGCATGAAATCCACCAGCGGATCAGCCGCCTGGGCGGCGGCAATCAGGGGAACCTCGATCGCCTCAGGGCCTGAAAGGAAACTGGACGCCCGCACCGCCTCCAATCGGACACGGGGCTCCGGGTCCGCGGCCAGTCGGCGCAAGGTGTCCAAGGGATCACCCAACCGGTCACGCCAGGAGACCAAAACGCGAACCGCCGCGGCGCGGGCCTTGTGATTTTCCGATTCCAATAAACGCTTCAACAACTTGGCGTTGACCACGTCATGGCTTTGGAAAAGCCAAAGGGCCTCAAGAAGGTCATGAGAGTCCATCAGCCCGGATGCCCAGGCCTCGGCCGCAGAAACAACCTCCCCGGTGGGTCGGCTGGCCAGTTCCTTGCGCGCCGACATGCGAACCAGGTCAACACCGCTTTTCAGTTGCTCAAGCAATTCTCGAACCGACATGGCCGCCAGGTTCGGAAATTTCTGGGCCGGTGCTCCTTCATAGGTGACCCGGTAAATGCGGCCGTGCTCTGTGTCCCGGCTGGGATCCCGCAAATTATGCTGCATGTGGCCGATGATGGGATTGTGCCAATCGATGAAGTAAATGGCTCCATCCGGGCCCATCTTGATGTCGGACGGCCTGAAATTCGGGTCGGTGGACGAGAGTATCGGCTCCAGTTCCTCCCCAAACAAGGCCGCCCCCTTGTCGGAAATCTTGTAGCGCAGCAATCCCTGGAATCCGATCACATTGCCCACGATCAGATTGCCCTGGTAATCCGCGGGAAACATGTCGCTTGAGAGGTATTCCATGCCCGGGCAGGGCCGAGTCCGCTGCTGGTAAACCTGCGGGGGGCGATTGTGTTTCTGCGGGTAGGGAAGATAACTGCTGAACAGCGATGCCTGGTACGGGTTGGAACCGGTGCCGTCCACCACAATGTCCTGGCCCCATCGGTCAAAAACATGCCCGTGGGGGTTGGCGAAACCGAAGGTCACGTAGACATCGAACTTCTGGGTGCGGGGTTCGTACCGGAACACACCCCCGTTGGCGCATCGCCTCGCGGGACCGTAGGGCGATTCGACCTGGGTATGGTGGAAGGTGCCTTCCTGGAAATAAATGGCTCCACCGGCATCGGTCACAAAACTGTTGGCGGTGTGATGGGTGTCCGCCGAGTCCAGGCCGTGCAAAATCCTTTTGCGGACATCCGCCTTGCCGTCGCCGTCGGTGTCCTTCAGGAACACAAGGTCCGGCGCCTGTGCCACAATGACACCGCCATCGTAAAAGTCGAATCCTGTCGGGTTATGGAGGTCATCGGCAAAGACGGTCATCTTGTCGGCTTTGCCGTCCTGGTTGGTGTCCTCCAGAATCAGGATCTTGTCATTCATCGGGGTCTTGGGTTTCCAGTGCGGGTAAGTTGGCCAGACGGCCACCCAGAGCCTGCCCTTTGAATCCCACGCCATCTGGACCGGGTTGCCCAACTCCTTCCAAGTTTCCTCGGACGCGAAAAGGTTCACCTTCAAACCCTTGCCGACCTTCATTTTTTCGAGGGCTTTCTCACCCGACAGGAAGAGGTGTTTTCCACCCTCCAACGGGCCGGGTTTGTTGGTGACCACCGGGATGAAATCAGGCGTGTTGGAGTCATCCACCTTCGCGTTTTCACCCGACGCAACCTTGTGAATCACCTTGTCACGGTTGGCGGTCATCACCTCCAGGATTTCAAGCTCGCGGGCCATGACCACCCGGTTTGTCTGCCCCCCGACAAATTTCAGGTCGGCGCGACCGCCGAAAATGGAGTAGCCGTCGGTCACGCGGTAGCGCTGGAACCAGTACCAATCCTTGTCAGCAACCGCCTGTCGGGTAGCCCGGGCGTTTTCCTGGGGAATTCCCCTGCCGCCCACTAGCGAGGCAACCAGAACCTTCTCAACCTGACCGTAGCCCTTTTCGGTGAGATGAACACCGTTGATAGTGCTGCCGGAATCACGGGAAAAAGCTGCCAAAGTGGGCGTAAACAGGTCGACAAATTTCACCTTCTTTGCGGCTGCTACCTTTCCGATAGCGGCTGAGTAGAGGGCCAGTCTCTCGTTGACCGGATTGGCTTCCGGCCTCTTGGCCCCGGGCTCAAAGGCGGTGGGAGAGCAAAGGATCACCCGGGGCGGCTGTGAACCATCGAATTTTTCGGCAAGCAAATGATCCACATAAAAAGCCAAATCCGCCTCGAACTTCTCCAAACCCTCCTTGCCAGCCCAGGACTCGTTGTAACCAAACATGGCGATGACAACGCTGGCCTTCACCTTGGCCAGCCACTGGTCAGGCGAGCCGAAATCGGCCGAGCGCAGACGAAGGTTCAACTCATCGCCGGAGAAACCGAGGTTTCGGAAAGTGATCTCGCGGCCCGGGTAGGCCAATTGCAATTGGGTTTCGAAACCATGGCCCAGATGCTGCATGCGATCCGCGAGGGTATTACCCACCAGCGCAACGCGGTCGCCCTTGAAAAATTCAAAGGCCGCCGCACCATCGGCCCCCCCCTGGCCCTGGGCATTTCGAGCCGACAAAACCAAGCTGCAAAGCGCCGAGAACACGGCCAAGGTAACGCGCACCAGATTACGCATGGGAATTTCCTAGCAGGCCAAGCCATCACAGGTAGGAACTACATCCTAACCCGGGGAAAACCTGAAGGAAAAGCATGGAAGGGAATAAAAATGAAAAGCAAAAATCTGCAGATAGAAACAATATGACGAGATAATAGCTAGCTATCCATTACACCCGGCAGGGATCGAACCTGCGACCTACGGTTTAGGAAACCGTCGCTCTATCCACTGAGCTACGGGTGCACGTATTGACAAGAATACAGCTTGTTTCGCGCCCGAACAAGGATGCGGACAAGTGGCGAGCAATCCCTTTTCAGGGTTTTTGCCAAGGCAGCTTTTTCTCCCTTAGCAGTTTCAGGTGTACCTTGCCCACATCACGCATGTACTCGCTGCCGCCAGTGCCTTTGGATGCTTTTTCCAGGTAGGCGGAGGCTGATTCCTGCCGGCCCAACAGGTCTTCCCACAGCCCCAGGTAAAGGTTCGCATAAAACTTCGCGGAATCGGACTGAACCCCCTCGGTTTTTTGGGCCAATTGCTCCACCTCGGCGATTTTCGCCTTGCCGGCAAACAGGTCCAGAACCTTCATCATGGGGATGCGTCTGTCCAACCCGATGGGCAGCATTTCCTTTTGGGCTTTCACCAGGGATTGCCCGGGAGCCCTCACCTGGCACATCAGCTTCCAAACGGTGTTTTCCACATCATTGCCATCCACACTTTGGTAATCCTCAAACTGTTTTTGGCCCTCGGCATATCTTCCCGCGTAGTACAGGGAAATGCCACGACGCCAATGCCCGGGGCCATCGTCGGGACGCAGCTTGATCTGGCGATCAAAAGCCTTGCACGAATCCGCGGGGCGACCGACCATGAATTCCGCCGTTCCCAACATGTCGAAGACTTCGGCTGAATTGGGAAGCCTGGAGGCCAGATCACGGAGGCCGACCACAACCTCGGCGTATTTTCCCGCCCGCAGATCCATTCTGGCATTGGCTAGGGCCTCTGTGGTGCCGGTGTCCTGAAACAGGGTCAAAAACACCAATCCAATCATTGCCAACCCCCGATCACTGGAAATAGTTGAATCGCCAAGGGAACCCAAACCATGAAAACTCTCCCACCACGATAGCTTTGGGCGTATGCTGCACCAAAACCTCAGGGCCGAACCAAGGAGCCCGGCATGCGCCCCACAGACATGCGCATCGAGCGCGTGGACTTCAGCACCCAGGATTTTGCCTACCGCACCCCCATCAAATTCGGGGGCACCGCGGTGGACAAGGCCACCCTCCTGACTGCAAGCATTGTCGCCAGGCTGCCGGATGGCAAGACCGCCACAGGCTGGGGTTCGATGCCCCTGGGCAATGTCTGGTCGTTTCCCAGCAAAATTCTGGAATACGGGCAAACGCTGGAAGCCCTGCGCCTATGCGGCGCCTTGGCCGCCAAAACCTGGAGGACCCTAAACGAGTGGGGCCATCCCATGGAGTTGGGGCACAGAATCGACCAGGAACTACCCCAAATCGTAGCCCGGGCCACCGAAACGCTCGAACTCGCGGAACCGATTCCGGTGCTGGCTGCCATGGTGGCCAACAGCCCGTTTGATGCCGCGGTTCACGATGCCTACGGCAAACTCCATGGGGCCAGCACATGGAAATGCTACGGGCCCGACCATTTGTCCGGTGATCTCTCGTCGTTTTTGGGGGACGAATTCCAGGGCGAAACCCTGGTCAACCATATCCGCCCCACTCCGGTACCCACCCTTCCCCTGTACCACCTGGTGGGCGCCTTGGATCCTTTGGGCAAAACAGATGTAAAAACCCCGCTGGGGGACGGTGTTCCCGAAACACTGGAAGATTGGATCCCTTTCAACGGGCTCACCCATTTGAAGATCAAACTGAGCGGGGAAGATGTCGGCTGGGATGTGGAGCGGGTATCGGGAGTGGAGAAAGTGGCTGCCCGTGCCCAGGCGGCCCGTGGTCAGAAACAGTGGCAATACTCCCTGGATTTCAATGAAAAATGCCCATCCGCGGAATCGCTACTGGAATTTCTGAGCAAGCTCAAGGACAAGAGTCCTGAATCTTTCACCCGCATCGCCTACATTGAGCAACCCACCAAACGGGACCTGCGTGGTGACCGGGCCAATCGCATGCACCGGGCCAGCGCCCTGGTGCCGGTGGTGATCGACGAATCGCTGGTCGACCTGGATTCGCTGCGCTTGGCGAGGGAAATGGGTTACACCGGCGCGGCCCTGAAGGCATGCAAGGGCCAAACCCAATCGCTCCTGATGGCGGCGGCCGCTCGCAAATGGGGCATGTTCCTTTGCGTGCAGGATTTGACTTGCCCCGGCATGTCTATGGTTCAATCAGCCGGACTGGCAGCCCACATACCGGGCATGAGCGCCCTGGAAGCCAACGCCCGGCAGTATATGCCAGCGGCCAACTCCGCCTGGGAAAAGCACCATCCAGGCCTGTTTGTGGTTCGGGACGGCCTGATCCGGACAAAAAGCCTGAAAGGCCCGGGCCTGAACACGGAACCACCTGAGGATCCAGCATGAACCGGCGCCATTTTCTGGGGGCTAGCGCAACCGCCATCACCTCTGCCGCCATAAGGACCCATGCCCAGGACAGTACCTCCCAGGTTTCGCTCGGCATCATGGGCATGGGAACCCGGGGAAAGGCCCTGGCCAGGGCGTTGGCCCCAATTCCCGGGGTAAGAATCGCCTGGCTGATCGAACCGGACCAGGGGCGCCTGGGCCAAGCCAATGACCTCCTTGCCAAATCACTTCCCAAAGGCGCAAAACCACCTCAAACCACCGACCATTACCAGCGGGCACTGGATGACAAAGGTGTGGACGCCCTGGTTGTCACCGCCCCCAACCATTGGCACGCGCCAGCCACCCTCCTGGCCTGCGCGGCCGGGAAACATGTCTATGTGGAAAAGCCTTGCTGCCATAACCCCCAGGAGGGGGAATGGATGGTGGCTGCAGCGAAAAAACACGGCCGCATCGTACAGACCGGCACGCAGAGACGAAGCTGGAGCGGCATCCAGGAGGCCATTCAGCGACTGAAAGAGGGCGAAATTGGCACTCTTCACGCAGCCCAAACCTGGTACCACGCATCACGGGGCGGTATTGGCAAAAGCGGGCCAAGTCCGGTTCCTGACGGACTGAACTACGCATTGTGGGAGGGGCCGGCGCCTCATCGAGAATTTCAGGCCAACTTCCTGCATTACAACTGGCACTGGTTCTGGCACTGGGGCAACGGGGAGCTGGGCAACAACGGCATCCACTGGCTGGACCTGGCCCGGTGGGGAATGGGTGTGACCCACCCGGAGCTGAGCATCTCCACAGGCGGCCGCTATTACTTCGACGATGACCAGGAAACCCCCGACACGCATCTGGTCTCCTTTGAATTTCCCGGAAGAAAGATGATCACCTGGGAGGGTCACAGTTGCCAAAAGGATCCCCGAAAGGAAGGCCCGGATGTGCTTTTCCTCGGATCCAAGGGGCGGCTAGCCATCAGCGGTGCCGGTTATGTGGTGCAGGATCCTGCAGGAAAGGAAGTGGCCAAGGGGAAAGGCACCTCGGGAGAAGGAGTGCACCTCGAGAACTTCATCCATGCCATACGAGGCAAAGCCAAACTGACCTGCCCTCCCGAGGAGGCTGTACCCAGCACCCAGTTATGTCATCTGGGGAATATCGCCCATCGCACGAGGCGAACCCTCAAAACTGATCCGGCCACTGGAAAGCCGCTGGATACCCTTCCCCCGGGGCTATGGAAGAGGGAATACGCCCCCGGGTTCCGATTGCCGGCCGTATGACAAGAACCCGCCTGGTTTTTGCCGGATATCAAACAACGGTTTCACATTGCCAAAAGACTAAAATCCAGTTTTCGCAAGGATGGTCAGACAACACGAGGTGCCAATCAGATTTGGTCGCCACGGATATTCCCACCCGCCAACAGCCGTGAGCCATCAGCAAAAACTTGAAGGATTTTGCCAAGATTCCGCTTTTTCCGAAAATTCCGTCGAAATCGATTGGCGCTGAAATGAAGATTTGTCCAAACCTGCCAGCTTTGACGAAAGTCATGAAGGCACCGGGGCCGATAAGGCTTCGGAGGAGTTCGTTTCGGCTCGGGGCCTGCCGTCAGGCAGGGTGCCGGAAAGAAAGCCTCACCGGGCCCGCAACCGGGACCTCCCGGAAAATGGGCCAAAAGGAGGCAGATAGCCATGAAACGATTCTTGATGATGGGTGGCCTGATGGCCGCGGCCCTGACTGGCTGCGTGAGCACTGAAGGAGGCGCACCCATGGGCGGAGGCGCCCCAACCGCCGGTGGCGGCAAGTTCATGTCCAATGCCTTTGACAGCGGCAGCGCCATGGCCGCCCAAGCGGGCATTCACCAGGGGGTAAGGGTCCCCCAGGGTGTGGCTGGCCTGCAGGGCCCCTGGGGCACCCCGGTGCCCGTCGCCGCCCCATACACCACCACTGCCCCGCAAGGCCGGGCCGCCGCCATGGCCATGCTCGCATCCAGCCAACCCCTGGATGTGATCCAGCAAACCAAATTCGGCCAGGAAATGGCCAATGTGAACGCGAACAACAGCCTGGCCCAAGCCGGCGGACGTGGTGGCAACGGATTGATCCCGGGTGCCCATGTCCCGGCTTCCCTGGGAATCTCACCCCCGGGTGTTCCGGCGGCCCCCGGAATGCCGAGCGCTCCCCCTCCTTCCAATGTCTACCTGGCCAAAGGTGGCCCCCTGCCATTGCCGGGCGCCATCAGGCAGGTCAACGGACATGGTGGCATGGGTGGAATGATCCAGCCTATGCCCCCCAGCATGCCAGGTGTTGTCGCCGCCAATGGCGCCATCCCGATGGGTGGTATGCCGGGTGGTCCGGGTATGGGAGGCCCGGCCGGCCGGACCCAAATCCTTTTCAACGAGCTGCCGGGAATGAAAGTATCCTGGTATGCCTCGGGAGCTGACGGACAGCCCGGTTTCACGCAGCAGTCCATCGCCACACCCGGCCGTTACAACTTCGCCCAGGGCGCGGTTTATCGCCTGAAGGTGACCGATATTCCCAACCTGCCCGAGGTGGACCTGTATCCCACCCTGGAAGTGGTTCCAGCCAATATCAAGTCGGCAACCTTCCTGGCCCACAGCCCGGTGCCGATCAGTGTGACCCAGGAAGACCTCCAACAGGTATCGGCCGGCAACTTTGTGGTGAAGGTTATCTACCTACCTGATCCCCAATTCCAGGATCTGGCCCTGGCTGGCGGCCCCGACGAGTTGGTAAGCAGCCGCCTGGAGCCCGGGGTAGACCCGATTCAGGAAGCCCAAAAGCGTGGCAGCATCCTCGCGATCCTGCGATTGGGCAAGATCGACCTGGAGTTGAACCACTCCCCAGCCATGGATGCCCCTCCCGGTGGCATGGCCCCCCCCGGCCCCGGCGCACCCGCCGGCCCCGCTGGTCCGGGCGGTCCTGTGGGCGCGGCCCTGAACGGCCTGCCGAATCTGGTCCCCCCTCCCGGCCCCGTGGCCCCCGGTGTGAACTTGCCGGCTCCCGCCCCAAGCACGGGCGACGCCCCCAAGGCCGACCTGCCGAAGGCCACCGAGGCCTCGATTCCCCTGACTCCTCCCGCTCCCCCTACTGTCACCCCCGCCAAGTGACAGGGTCGAAGGATCTCAAGGAGTCTGTCCTCTAGCGGGATCGGGCGCGTGTCCAAAGGGAAATCCGCCTCCCCGGGTGGAATCCCGGATGACACGCGCCCGACCGCATTTCCAGGAGGTTGATCATGTTGAAAGCCCGCACCATTCTGTTGGCCAGCTTTCTCGGCGCGTCGACCATCCACCTCCTGAGCGCCCAAACCCCCTATCCCGTGCCCACGGGCGGCCCTGTCATGCCAACCATGGCCTCCCCAAATCCAAGGGTGAAAGCATCACCCGCGGCACTAGCTTCGCCCGCACCATGGGTACCGCTGAGGTGGGTGCTTCCCGAAGGATCTCGCCTGACCGCCCCGCGGGACTCCCGCCCCATCACATCTGAGGCCAGATTGGGGCTGAGGCCGGGTTATCGCTATCGCTTTGAGCTTGAATCCCCAACACTGCGCCCAGGCGAAGTGCTTTACCCGACTTTGGAAGTTTTTGGCTGTGTGAGGATGCCCCCCAGCCTTAAATTGTTTGACCACCCCGCCGCAGTTGTGCTGACTGCCGAAGAAATGAAACTGGTCTCCGAAGGGCGGCTGATCAGCAAGATCCTGTACCTGGAAAGCAACGAGGCTCCCCCCACAGATCCCAATTCCGGCCTGACGCCACCCCAGACCGATATCCCGGCCGGAAGCGATTTGTTCCGCACAGCCGGGGATCTGGGCCGTCCTGTCGCGAGATTGTGGGTTGGAAGCCGCCGATTAACCGGCGACGAATTCGCCAACAGCGTGGTTCCCGGCAGCCTTTGGCGGGCGGGAGACCCACCACCCGGAGCGCCCGCACTGCCCCCACAGATGCCCTGCCTTCCTTTCAATCCGGCCGACCCACGCCTGGGCCTCAAGGAATGCGAGGAAGAAATCATCCACGACGGCGGGGACCGACTGGAGCGGGCAGCCATCGATAACACCGGCAGGGCCCAGGGAGTGAACCCGGAAGACGCTGTGGCTGAATTCACCGTCCCCGGATCCCGCCGATATGTCCTTCCCTCCAATCGTGTCTGTATTTTCGCACCGCGCTACGCCTGGTTAAGGCAGATTAGTGGCCTGGATCTGGTGGTGACCGAAGCCGGGGTGCGTGGGACGGTGCTCAGTAACGGCCCGGATCTGGCCAAGTTGTCCCAACCCAGCAACGCCGCCACTGGGGAACTGCTGCTGGACGGGATGCGGTCCAGGGAGAGAGCCAGCGGTTCACGCTCCACCCTGGTTCCGGGTAAATCCCAACGGGTGGACCCGCCCACTCCCCAGATGCTGGTTCACACACCGCTGGCCAATCTGGAAACGCGCAATCCGGGCGTGGTGCGGGAAGTGGACGGCCCGATGAAGCTGAAGCAGAGGGAGGGGCTTTCGGTCCGCCTTGGTGGCTGGAGGATGGCCGCCCTGCAAAACGAGGAAGTGGTGACCGCCGTCGCCCGGGTGGAAAAAGGTCCCAATGTGGTCACTGCCAGGGCGGTGACCCGTGAGGCGATCCTGGATTGCAAGGAAGAGGTCCGGGTGCTGGAGCAACCCTTGATCCTTCACAAGTGGGCCGACAAGTGCGAGGCCAGCCCCGGCGAATTTGTGACATTCACCCTGCGGCTCACCAACCAGACGGGCAAAGCACTGGCCGATGTGGCGATAGTGGACAACCTGTCCGGCCGCCTGGAGTATGACCAGGGCTCCGCTACCTGCAGCCGGGACCATGTCTTCCTGATACAGGAAAACGAGGTGCGCAGTTCCAAGCTGCGTTGGGAGATCACCGGGTTGGTACAACCCGGCGAAACCGTGGTGGCGCGGTTCCGGGCCAAGGCCCGTTAACCGGGTTCAGTCGGCCTTTTTCAGGGCGAAAAAGTAGACCGCGATCAACCCCGCGGCGACCACGGTCAGCCCCAACAAGGTGTAGGTGTTGCTGAGGGCGTTCAGAATCGCGTCCATGTCATCATCCTCCATCCTTCGCACAGGTAAGGAAAACCTGAGCTACCCTATCATACACTTTCATCCAACCGGCCTTCCCGGGCCATGGTCTCGCGGAAATCAACCGCGTTGATCAGGCAGGGGTGCTTGTATTGTTCGGCGGCGCCACGGGTCTTGGCCAGTCGTTCCCGATCCCAAGACTGCCAGGCCCCGGGTTTCAGCCAAACCAGGCGAAGTGGCGCCAGCCGGGCGCTCAATCGTTTGGCCTCGTATTCCACATTGGTTTGGCACAGAAGCGACTCTAGTCTTTCGCAGCATTTCCCGGCCACTTCCAAATCGTTGAAAGCCGACCGCTCCACATACAGGCCATAGCCCGGAAGCCGGTCATCCCAAACCGGCGCGACCGAATATGTGGAAAGAGTGATTCCCAATTCCTCGAGCACCTTGTCGATGGAACGGGTGACATGGTGCTCGCTGAGTTTTTCCCCTGTCATGCTGGAAAAATAAGCCCCCTTGTTCAGGAACTCGAGGAGGGGCGTTTTCCCCATGAATCCGGTGCAGCGGACCACATCCCGGATGTCATAGCGGTAGAGCCCGTAATCGGTGGTCAACAGGATGAAGTAATCCTGCCCCTGTTCCAGTTCGTGGGCAAGCAGCACCCTGGCGGATGGGCTGTCCATCTCATCGACCGGCACGAATTCAAAATAATGGGAAACGATGTCTAGCACCCCGGAAGGCGTGCCGTCCTCGAGGGGAATGGTCATCCGCCCCTCGCTTGCGATCAAACCAACATCCCTGACCGGTTTTGCCCCGTAAAAGGCCGGATACTGGCGGAGGTATGGCCCCATGCTGCCGCCGGTCCAGTTGCCCAGGAGGGTCCAATCGGGCCAGTAATCCCGGGGCAAAAGCGCACCGGTGTCGTGGATGATCTTCTCCAATTGGCGGACACGCCCGGGATGCTTGACCCGGATCGCCTTGGCCATCGCCTCCCGCACCGGGGTTGGCACCTCCAAGGCGGGATCCAGGGTTCCATCACGCATGTCGCGAAGGATGGATTCCTTGTTCGCGTCTCCAAACCGGGCAAGGTTCACCAGCGTGGAAGGGTTGGCGGAAAGAATCATGCCCACCTCCCTTGCCATTCCCATACGCAAGGCCAGATATTGCTTGGCGAAGGGGTCCTTCACCTTGCCCGCCGCGGCGGGGATGCAATACAGGCGGCGAATGAACCAACGCTGCATGGTGGCCGTGAGTCCTGTCACCGCCCCGCAGGGAACTCCCCCGGGAGTGAACTCCTCCTGCCAATCACCGGAAAGCTGGAGGATCGGGGTCAGTGGAACCTTGGTGTGCTTCTGGAACGCTGTCAGCCCCCACATGTTCCAGCCGCGCCGATAGGATTGCAGGTAGGACTCGTTCACCGGAATGAACTTGCGCGTGGCCGTGGTGCCGCTGGTCAGGGCGAACATGAACACCCTGGGATCGGCGATGAGCGTGTTGGCTTCCCCCTGGCGCATCCTTTCGATGTAGGGAGCCAACCGGTCGTAACCAGCAATCGGGAGAGCTTTCTGGAAATCGGCCGGATTTCGCACCGAGGAAAAACCGTGGTCCACCCCAAAGGCGGTGCCCCGGTGGCGTTCCAGGATGTGTCCCAGGAGTCTGGCTTGGGTTTCGGCAGGATTACCGAGAGCCTGGTGAAACTGGGAAAGGCGCCGTTTGATACGGGGCACCACCACCAGATCCAGGACTGCCTTGTGGAATTTACGACGGATTCCTTCAAACATGGTCTGCCCTCCCCAAATCGGGACCCGCCATCCAGACCAAATAAACCTGAGCAATCAGTTGGAAAACACAGGCATCAACCGGGCGCAACACTCGGTTCGCCCAGGCTTCGATCGAGGAAATCACAAACCAGTTTCGTGTACTCCGCCGGCCTTTTTGCCAGCCCCTCGTTATGCCGGGCACCTTCGACCAGCCAGAACTTTCGCTCCCCCCCCCAGCGTGTCTGCGATTTTTTGAAAAGGGTCTCGGCCATGGCCGGCCTTATATAGGTGTCCTTCTCCCCGTGGATCATCAGGAGTGGCTGGTCCCGGAGCGAGGCGACGGCCTTTTCCAGCGGAGGGAAATCGCAGTTTCTCTCCCTCGCCACCCGCCTGAACGCGATGATGCCGATGGTGCCGTAGAAAATATCGGGCAGTACCTTTTGGAGCCAGGTGAGGCGACTGTAGATCTTCACCCAATGACGCATGTAGGGAACAACCGTGGTGTAGACGGCAAACATCCCGTCGGTGACGCAGCAACGAATTCGCCTGTCGCGGGATGCCGCCACCACTCCGGCCCCGGCCCCCTTGCTGAGCCCGACCAGGGCGACACCCCTTGGATCGGCGTCCGGTCGCCCGCAGGCGTAACGGACCACAGCCAGCGCGTCCTCAACCTCATGCCCGCTGACCCAATGCAACGGGAGGTATCCGGGAACCTTGTCGCTCTCGCCCTGGCCCCTGGGTTCCCACGAAAGCACATCGTAGCCGGCCTTGCGCAGGAACTCGGCGTGATTCTGGCAGGACCAACGGTTCGACCCGAACTCGATGCCGAAAAGGACGACCCCCTTGCGGGTCCCCTCGGAAAGCCTGGGAAGGTAGCAGGCGCGCAGCTTCTGGCCACCGACGGTCTCCACCACCAGATCCTCGGCGTCCCCGGGAGCCGTGCCCCGGGGTATGGCGAAAATCGGCCTTTCCTGGAAGATGCGGGTAACGTAGTGGAGATATTTAAAAACAATTACCATCCAAAATATCAAAGAAATTGCCGCGAAAAGACACAGGATGATTCCGACGGCCGCCAGGAGGATGGTGATCCAGTGCAAGTTTCGGGCCCCGGGTCGAGGTTTCAGCCGGTGTAGGCGCTCACCACCAGGGAAGTGTTCTGCCCGCCGAACCCGAAGCTGTTGCTCAGGCAATGCACCGCCTTAGCCTGGCGGGCCTTGTTCGGGATGTAGTCCAGGTCGCACTCGGGATCCGGGTGCTCGTAATTGATGGTGGGGGGAAGCCAGCCGGTACGCATGGCCTCCACGCAGGTGATCAGCTCCACCGCGCCGGCGGCCGCGATCAGGTGCCCCATCATGCTCTTGATGCTGCTAACCGGAGCGCCGCGGGCCGCCTCCCCAAACACATGCTTGATCGCCAGGGACTCGACGCGGTCGTTGACCTGGGTGCTGGTGCCGTGGGCATTGACATAACCGATCTGGGATGGAGTGACGCCGGCGTCCTTCAGCGCGCCGTCGATGCAGGCGATGGCTCCCCTGCCCTCGGGATGACTGTCGGTCACCCGGAAGGCGTCGGCGGTGGTGAAATAACCGGTCATCTCCGCAAGGATCTTCGCGCCGCGCTTTTTCGCGTGCTCCAACTCCTCCAGAACCAGCATGCCAGCCCCCTCACCAAGCACAAATCCATCACGCTCCTTGTCGAAGGGACGGGAGGCCCCCTGGGGATTGGCCTTGTTGGTGGAAAGGGCGGTGAGCAGATTGAACCCAGTCACCCCAAGGGGGTGGATCATGCTGTGGGACCCACCGGCCAGAATCATGTCGCTATCGCCGATTCTAATGAGGTCCATCGCCTCACCAATGGCCTGGGAACTGGCTGCGCAGGCCGTGAGGCAGTTGAAGTTGGGCCCGTTCAACCCGAAATGGGCCGCCAGATGCATCGCGGTGGTGTGCAGCTCCTGGTCCGCCTCGGACCCGACATGGAAAGTCGCCCGTCCACCCTTGCAAAACCTGGGGTAATCGAGCTTGCGGGTCTGGGGATCGTAGGAGTCGGCGGTTTCCCACATCAGGTTGTGGAAATCATGGATGCCTTCCCCCGAACCGAGGTAGACCCCCATTCGGTTGCGATCGACTTTCCCCGAATCCAGAGCCTCAACAAGGCCCGCCGCGGAAAGTGCCTGCTGTGCCGCCGCGGCAGCGAATTTGCTGTTGATGCCGCTGTGATCCCAACGGGCGCAATCCTTGATCCAGTTGGAAAGTTGGAAGCCGGGAACCTCGGCCGCAAAGTTGGTGGGAAAGGTGGATGCGTCGAAATTCCGGATGGGACCGACGCCGGATCGCCCCTCGAGCAGGGCCTTGAACATCGAATCGATGTCGCACCCGAGAGGGGTGATCACACCCATCCCAGTGATGACAACCCTGCGCTGGTATTTCCGACTCATGATGATTCACCGTTGATGACTGTCGTTTTGTCCGGTCTGGCACAGCTATAGGCCGGGCGCCTGCTTTCCAAACAGGGCGAGCTTCATCCCTGGTGCCGGCCAAGCACCGCGGCCGCGCACTGCCCTTCGCTGGTGAAGGAGGTCTTGACCACATACCGCCTGGAAAGCGGGCGGGGCTGTCCTGTGAGAACTTTCACCGGACAGGACGGGTCCGTGGCGGTGTGATTGAGGGTGGCCGGAACCATGCCATGGCGCAGGGCCAAGGCGACGGCGGCAAGCTCCACCGTGGCTGAAGATCCGCCTAGATGCCCGACATGGGCCTTGATGGATGTGACCTCGATAGGATCCTTCCTGTCACGGAAGGCGGCGGCGATCCCCCTCGCCTCGAACCGGTCCTCCTTCTCGACCCCCATGCCCGAGGCATTGACATGATCCACATCATCGGGCCCGATCCCCGCCTGGGCCATCGCGATTCGGATGGAACGCTCGATGGCGTCCGACTGGTCCTTGCCGTTGAATGCCGCCCCGAAACCGCAGACATCCGCATAAATCTCGGCTCCGCGTTTTTGCGCGTGGCCAACTTCTTCCACAGCCAGGATGCCCGAACCTTCGCCAAGCACCAGCCCTGTGCGGCCGGCGTCGAACGGCCGGCAGGCTGTTGCCGGGTCCGCGTTGTGGGTGGAAAGGGGAAGGAACAAGGATTGGCGGGTCATGCTCAGAGGATTGACCCGGCTTTCAGCGCCGCCCACAAGGAAGAAATCGGCGTGATCCCGCCGCATGATCCGCATCGCCTCACCCAAAGCGAGTAGGCCCGCCACATCATCCTGGGTGATGGTGTTGTTGGGCCCCTGGGCATCGTGCAGGATGCTAACCTGGCATGCCAGCATGTTGGGCAGATACCTGAGCATCCACAGGGGCTGGATCACCTCGAGTCCCCTGGTACCCCAGACCTTGAGGTCAATCTTGCCCCGTTCCGGCGTTTTGCTGACCGCGGCCGCATCCGCTGTCTCCGGAAGCTCCATGGCAACCATGCCGGCACCGAAAATCACGCTGAAACGGGTGAGATCGATCGCCTTCTTGTCCACCTTGCTGTGGGTGATGGCCGCCTGGGCGCATGCCACCGCGAGCTGGATTGTGCGCGCCATCACGCGGAGCTGCTTGCGGTCCTTCTTGTCAATGAAGTTCTTGGCGTCGAAATCGGTCATTTCGCCAGCGATTTGGCAGGGCAACTCCGAGGGATCGAACAGGCCGATCCGCTTGATTCCAGTCTTGCCGGCAAGCAGGGCCTGCCAGAATGTCTCCGGATCCGAACCAATGGAGGAAAGCACACCCAATCCGGTGACCACTCCCCGCCGCGCCGCGCTCGCCATGTCAGTCACCAAGGTCCCTTCCGGAAATCCCCGGGCTTCCCATCCGCCCTGGAAACACCACATCCGGCCCATCCGGGCCCGTCAATTCGCCGCGGCTTTCGCCTTTTTCGCCTGCGCGTCCAGCCTGCGAGCCTGGTTGATGAAGGACCGCAATTCGCTGGAGAAGACAAAGTTTTCGTCCCCTGCACCCCCAGCGGCCTCCGACTTGGACCAACTGGGCCCTAGATGGGCGAAGAAAATCTCCACCTCAGCCTCCAGTTTGCCCTCGCAGAAAACCCTGCCGATAACGGTCGACCCCTCGGGACGCACCATGATGATCTCTGCCTCGTATTCCAGGGTCTCGCCGGCAAGGAAATCACGATCAAATCTTGCCTTCAAAACCTTGCCGAGGACGACTTTTTCCTTGAAATCGAGTTTTTCCCCGACGAGAATGCCCCCTGTTTGCGCCAGCCCCTCGATAATCAGGGCCGCTGGCATCAACGGGTAGCCGGGAAAATGCTGTGCGAAATGATTTTCCGCCAATGATAGATTTTTGATGCTGCGGGCCTTCACGCCACTTTCGAAAGCGGTGAAACCGTCCAGCCAGATCCAGCGCATTTCAACCCGCCCGCATTAGGTAGGGGGTTTGCCGGCATCCTGCCACACCCGCCATAACCGAAATGGGCTCCTCCAGGAGCCACGGAAAGGACGGGGGGCGGCGGCGCTTCGCACCTACCGCCCCCTCGACAAATCAGCGCCCGCCGCGGGCCAGCTTGTCCTGAATGTAATTGGTGATCATCTTGACCGTGAACAGGTTGCTGAACTCGGTCATGCGTGGATCCTTCTCGAAATCGTTGAAGTCCGCAAAGGGCATGGCCCTTTTCAACTCCTCGATCCCCTTGGGGGTGACCACGCCGTCCTGCATGAACTCGGGGTTGTTACCCTCAGCCACCTCGGGGAACAACTCTTCCCGGGGAATTTTGATGCCGAATTCGCGCTCGAGGCGGAACACGATGTCCAAAAAGTCGATCGATTCGGCGCCCAGGTCGCCAGTGAGAGTCGAGGTGGGGCGAATCTCGTCCTCGTCGACATTGAGCGCCTCCACGAGGGTGGCGGATACCTTTTGGAAAATCTCGTCCTGTGAAGCCATCGAACGCACCTCAAAAAGAAGCGGGCACCATTTGGAAACCAGGCACCGAACCCGGTCCCGTCAGATCAAACGGCCCCGCATGCCGGCTGACCCTTCGTGAAAACGCGGACCACTCACTTCACATGAGACGGCCCAAGACTCAACCCGCCATCAACAGTAATGACCTGACCGGTAATATAACCCCCGTCATCCCCCGCCAGAAACACGACAGCTTTGGCTATGTCGGAAGGTTGTCCGAGGCGACGGAGCGGAATGAAATCCTTAAGCTTGTCCCCCGCTTTGTTTCGGACAGCCGCGCTCATGTCCGTCTCGATGAAACCCGGGGCAATGGCGTTCACCGTCACACCCCGCGGGGCCAATTCCGCTGCTAGGGCCCGGGTGAACGAATTGATCGCCCCCTTGCTGGCAGCGTAGTTGGTCTGCCCCGGATTCACGAACTCGGCCGCGACGCTGGAGATGTTGATAATCCGGCCCGAGCGGCGACGCATCATCGGGAACGCCACCTTGTGGCAGCAACGCATTGTTCCGGATAGGTTTGTGTCGAGAACCTTGTCCCAATCCTTTTCTTCCAGGCGGACAAACAGGTCATCATGGATGACGCCGGCATTGTTCACCAGGATGTCTATCTGGCCAAGCTCCTTTTCGAGACCGTCAAACAGTTCCGTTATCTGGGCGGCATCGGCAACATCGGCCTGCCGGGGGATGATTCGATGCCCCTTCTCCGCGGCGACTTTTTCCATCTCAAGGGCCGCATCCCTGCTTCCCCTGTAAATGGCAACAACGGTTGCACCCTCGGCCGCCAGTGACTCGGCGATAGCACGGCCGATCCCACGGCTTGCCCCGGTGACAACCGCATTTTTTCCCTTCAGCTTCATCCCTGACCCCTTGGGGTTACACCTACCCCTGTGTGCCAAATTGGCCTTCTACTTTACCACGCAAAGAACCTGCCTGCCGGATAACTACCCTTTTTGCTTACGGCCAAAACCTTAAAATATAAAAACATATCAGGTCAATTCATGCGCAATAACACTTCTTGCTGCTTCAAGTCAGCGATTATCCGTGCATCCACGGCTTCAAGGCCTTTGGTCTTATCGGCAAGATTGTACTGGAAAAGTGTGAAACGCCCGGAAACCGTGGTTCCCCCCGTGGATGTTTCCCCTTTACCCTTAAAAGTCGCCAAGCCGTTCTGGTTCTCAACCAATTCCACCTGAACCGTCATCCTCCGACCTGGCTCCATGAATGTTCCATACTTGATGTTTTTGGCTTCGCGCAAAACAACCACGCTGTGCGAATAATTGGAACTCAACCGCAACAGCCAAGCTCCCGCCTCAACCAAGGTGTG
>Ga0315899_10000343_pt1 | contig 57635 bp, 48 predicted proteins | sample LakEriMetagenome_2_FD_203518 | JGI IMG/M metagenome (GOLD analysis project Ga0315899, IMG submission 203518) | Freshwater fungal communities from buoy surface, Lake Erie, Ohio, United States - Buoy 4 MA112 | ecosystem: Environmental > Aquatic > Freshwater > Lake | place: USA: Lake Erie, Ohio... | reverse complement strand
GAAAGACAGATCTGACGGCGGCGGTTCAGCGCGGCTGAGCCGGGGCGTCGTTGCTACCGAGGTCGACGGGCTGTTGCCCGGCGACCGTAAGCCGGAGCAGACGCCGGGTCGGCTGCGACGGCGCGAACGGCAGACGCCGGGTCGCTGCCAACCGGCAACCATCGGGCCAAACACAACCGACTTCCTTGGGCCACCCAACCGGCTCCGCCTGTCCGCATCTCCTCACGCCCGTGCCAACACCACTTTCCATAGTCCGTCCGACACCAGCATCCCCGTCCGGGTGAGCCGGATCCTCTCGCCGTCGTCGGTCGCCAGCCCCCGCCTGACCCAGTCCGCGACAGCCGCGCCGGCCAGCACGTCCACGTCGTGGCCGCTCGCCTCGCAAAATGCCCGCCGAGCGATGCCGTCGCAGCGCCGCAGGCCGACCACGAGCCGCTCCCGAGCCGCCTCCTCGGCCGTCATGGCATCGACGTCGCCGCTCGCGTCGGCGCCGGAGAGCACCCGATTCATCCACGTCGTCGGACTGCGGTGGTTCGTGATCCGCGTGCGGCCGTCGAAGCGGGCCGCGCCGGGACCGAACGCCTCCCAGGGCCGGCAGTCCCAGTAGGCCTCGTTGTGCCGGCAGCGGGCTCCCGGCCGGGCGAAGTTGGAGATCTCGTACTGGGCGAACCCAGCGGCCTCGAGCCGCCCGATCGAAGCCAGGTACATGTCCCGTTCCAGTTCCTCGTCGACGGCGGTGAGCCGGCCCGCCCGACGGGCCGACTCGAAGGCCGTCCCCGTTTCCCAGGTCAGGCAGTAGACGGAGGCGTGCCCCACACCGAGGGCGGCGACGGCTTCGAGGTCCCGCTCCACGTCCGCGAGCGACTGGCCCGGCGCCGCCGTCATCAGATCGACGTTGACGGCGAGCCCCTCCGCCTCGAGCAGGGCCACGGCGCGATGGACGTCGTCCGGCGCATGGTCGCGGTCGAGGGCCCGCAGGGTGCGGGCGTCGAGCGACTGTGCGCCGAGGCTCACCCGGGTGACGCCGCACCCGGCTGCGGCTGCGACCCAGGCCGCGGAGACGTCGTTCGGATTCGCCTCGGCCGTGACTTCCGCTCCGCGTCCGGGGCGGAGCCGTGGCGAGAGGATGTCGAACAGCCGGCGCAGGCCGGCTGGGCCGAGGTGCGAGGGCGTGCCGCCACCGAGGTAGAGCGTGTCGAGATCAAGCGGCCGCGCCAGCCGGCCGAGTTCCCGTTCCAGGGCCGCGAAGAATCGTTCCACAAGCTCGTCGCGGCCGGCTACGAGCGCGAAGTCGCAGTAGCCGCAGCGCCGGCGGCAGAAGGGGACATGCACGTAGGCATGCCGCGGGAGCGGCGGCGAATGAGCCATTTGATCATCGTACTCCGCTCGATGTTCCGGCGCGGATGCCGCCCCCGCCCACCAGCGGAGGAGGCCACGGGAGCGGGGCGAGGATCACGAGCCTCAGGCCGCTCGGGGCCGTAGCGAGTGAACTCGTGCCGTCCCGTGGCCGGCGCGGATGCCGCCCCCGTCCACCAGCGGAGGAGGCCACGGGATCGGTGCGAGGATCACGAGCCTCAGGCCGCTCGGGGCCGTAGCGAGTGAACTCGTGCCGTCCCGTGGCCGGCGCGCATGCCGCCCCCGCCCACCAGCGGAGGAGGCCACGGGATCGGGGCGAGGATCACGAGCCTCAGGCCGCTCGGGGCCGTAGCGAGTGAACTCGTGCCGTCCCGTGGCCGGCGCGCGCTCCGCTCACAGCCATACGTGCAGCCGCCCGCCGAGCATGTCCGGCATCTTCTTGGCGATGATCCGCCGGATGCGGTCGTCCGTGTACCGCGTCGAGAAGTGGGCGGCGATCACCACCTCGTTGCGAAACCGGTCGCGGCGCGCGATCAGGTCGTCGAGGTGCGTGTGGCCGAACTTGTGGATCTTTTCCTTGCGGTGCCCATGGGCGACGAACGTCATCTCGGTGATCAGGATCTGCGCCTCGAACATCGCCGGACAACGGTCGAGGCCCTCGGGCGCACTGTCACCGAGATAGGCCACCAGCGGCGTCCGCACCTCCTGCGTGACGTCGACACCGGACAGCCGCAGGTCGCGGATCCGGTCGCCGGGGAGCCCCAGGTATTCGTGGCGGAGCTTGCGGCGCCGTTCCCAAACCACGAATCCGACGCTCGGCAGCGTATGGCAGGTCGCCGAGACGGTGACGACATGCTCCCGCGAGAGCTCGATCTCGTCCCCCGGCCGGGCCGGCAGCAGCGTGCAGGGGAGCCGGCCGCGGTCGAGCCGCGACACCGCCTTGAGCAGGCGTTCGATCGGCTCGATCGCGTCCTCGGGCAGGTAGATCAGCGGCGGCTCCATCTTCATCATCCGTCGGCGGGCCACGTACACCGGCAGGGCCGCGATGTGGTCGAGATGGGTGTGCGTGACGAACCAGGTGGCCGTGGCCATGAAGCCCCACGGCTGGGCGCCGAGATCGAAGCCCAGTTTCAACTCGGGAATCCGCCAGCAGCTCTGCACGGCGGCCCGCGAATAGCCCTCCACCGTCAGCCCCTTGTGGGAGAGCGTGCGAAAGGGGGAATTGTCGATCATGCGGGTTCCTGTCGCTGCGCCGGACCGGGCCGGGCCGGCTCGAGCCAGATCTCGTCGAACAGCCGGTCCTGCCGGGCCGCGAGCCGGCCGCGGCGGACGAGTTCGAGCACCGCAAGGAAGATGCCGATCACCCGCGCTCGGGTCATATCGTCGTCGAACAGGGCCGAGAACGCCACCCTCCCCTGCTCGTTCACGAGCGATTCGACCCGTTCGATGTGCAGTTCGATCGGTGTGTCGTCGTGGACGATCTGCCGCGGTCGCCGCTTCTCACGTCGGGCGAGCACCCGCGACATCGCCCCGACGAGATCCCAGACGTGGACGTCGGCGACCGGCGTCGGCGGCGGCTCGCCGCCACCGCCGGCCTGTTCCTCCACCGGATGCCGTGCGAACCGGGACTCCTGGCGCCGTGCCCGATCCTCCAGCATCGAGGCTGCATCGCGGTACTGCTTGTACTCGAGGAGGCGGCGCACGAGATCGTCGCGGGGCAGGTCGATCGGTTCCTCGGTCTCCTCGGGCCGGGGCACGAGCGCCCGGGCCTTGATTTCGAGGAGCACACTGGCCAACTCGACGAATTCGCCGACTTCGTCGAGCGCCACCGCCTCGAGGACGTCGAGGTAGGCGACGAACTCGGCCGTGACGGCTGCCAGTGGCACGGTGGCCACGTCCACCTCGTGTTTCTTCACGAGGTACAGGAGCAGGTCGAGCGGACCGGAGAAGACGTCGAGTTCGACCTTGAATTCCACGCCTGGTTCCCGGGGGGACGATCGCGTCGCCGGCAGGGCATCATAAGGGCCGGCGGCGGCGGCCGCAGCGCGAACCGGACAGGTCGGGTAGGCTGTCGGTCATGGACGATCGGGACAGGCAGACACTCTGGGCGCCGTGGCGGATCGGTTACGTGCAGGGACGCGACCGCGAGCCGCCACCGGCGGTCGCATCGCAGCGCTGGCGGAGCGGCGCGGACGAGGGCTGCTTCCTCTGCCGGGCGGCGGCGGCCGACGCGGCGCACGACCGCGTGCTCGGAGTTCTCGAACGCACGGGCGAGAGCGTCGTGGTCGTCAACCGCTTCCCCTACGCCAACGGCCACCTGCTGGTCGCACCACTCGACCACCGGGCCGGACTGGGCGACCTGTCCGACCCGCAGTTGCTCGACCTGCAGCGCTGCCTGGCCCGCTGGTGCGCGGTGCTCGGCCGCGACCTGCAGGCCGAGGGATTCAACGTCGGACTCAATCTCGGCAGCGTTGCCGGCGCCGGCCTGCCCGGCCACCTCCACTGGCACGTGGTGCCGCGCTGGAGCGGCGACGTCAACTTCATGCCGGCGATCGCCGGCGTCCGTGTCCTCCCCCAGGCCCTCGACTGCCTCTGGGAGCAGTTGCGCACCGCGGCCGCAGGTGGCGGGTCATGACGCCGCTCGACTGGCGGGCGCGGGAAGCGGCAATCCTCGCCCCCTGGGCGATGCACGCCGCCGAGACGGCGGGTCGCGTCCATGCGGAACCGCCCCACCCCGTCCGCAGCCCCTACCAGCGCGATCGCGACCGGATCGTCCATTCCGCCGCCTTCCGCCGGCTGGCCCACAAGACGCAGGTCTTCACCGGCTACCACGGCGACTATCACCGCAGCCGGCTGACGCACACGCTGGAGGTGACGAGCATCGCGCGGACGCTGGCCAGGGCGTTGGGGCTCAACGAGGACCTGGTCGAAACGCTGGCGCTGGCGCACGACATCGGCCATCCGCCCCTCGGCCACGCCGGAGAGGACACGCTCGCCGAACTGCTCCGCGACGAGGGGGGGTTCAACCACAATGGCCAGGCGTTGCGGATCATGGAGCTCCTCGAATGCCGCTACCCGGACTTCCCCGGGCTGAACCTCTCTCGCGAGGTGCTCGACGCACAGGCCAGCCGGCTCCGCGACGGCTCCGCACCGGCACCGCTCCTGGAGACGCAGGTGGTCGATGCCGCGGACTCGATCGCTTACGACACGCACGACGCCGACGACGCCGTCGAACTCGGGCTCGTGCGCATGGAGGAACTGCTCGAACTGCCGATCGTCGCCGCCGCCGCCCTCCGGGCGACCGATCACTACGGTCCGCTGGAAGGCACCGAACGACGGCATGCCGTGCTCCATGAACTCGTCGACGTCCAGGTCGTGGAACTCGTGAACCGAACCCGCGCGGCCCTGGCTGCGCAGGGGATCGACTCGGTCGCGGCCGTGCGCCGGGCATTTTTCACCGCCGACGGCCGTCCGGGACAACGGCTCGTGGTCCACGCTCCCGAGGTCGCGGCCGGAAAACGGGCGCTGGAACGGTTTCTCTTCGACAGGGTCTACCGCAGCCCGCGGATCCTCGCGGTCCGGGTGCCCGCCCAGCAGCGGCTCACCGCTCTGTTTCGCTGGTACTGCGACCGCCCGACCGAACTGCCCGCGGGCTTCCGCCTTCGGGCAACGACCTGCGGCGTGAAACGGAGTGTCGGCGACTATCTGGCGGGCATGACGGACCGGTACCTGGAACACGACCACCGCCGTCGACTGGGGCCCGGCTGACCAGCGGCTCGGAGGCCGTGGTATAATTCGCTTCCCGCCGCTCAAAAGCTCATCTCTTCAACACTGGACCGCTGACATGGCTCTCATCGTGCTGCGCGCAACTTTCGTCATGGTCTCGGTCGGGATCGCCGTGCTGATCTTCGGCTCCGATACCATGCGGCAGGCGCCGCAGTGGCTTCCCTGGGGGGTGCTCGCCGCCATGATCGCGCTGCCGCTCACGGTGATGGCGATCGACGCCGGGATCAAGCACAAGAACCTGACCACGATCACCGCCGTGTACTTCGGCCTCCTGATCGGCGTGCTCCTGACCTACGTCTCGATGCTGGCACTGTCGCCGATCCTGCCCGCCGACCGCGAGGGTCCGGTGTGGATGTGGCTCCCCGTCATCCTTGGGGCCGTCCTCTGTTACGTCTGCACGAGCCTGCTCCTCCAGACCCGGCACGACTTCCGCTTCCTGATTCCCTACGTCGAGTTCGCGCGGGATGTGCGCGGACTGCGGCCCAACGTGCTCGACGCCGCCGCGATCGTCGACGGCCGGATCGCCGACCTGGCCGAGGCCGGCCTGTTCGAGAGCCGGTTCGTCGTGCCGTCGTTCGTGCTCGATGAACTCCAGTCAGCAGCCGACGCCTCCGACCGGACGCTGCGGACCCGGGGCCGGCGCGGGCTCGACGTGCTCTCGCGCATGCGGGCCAACCAGCGAGTCGACATCGACGTCCTCGCTCCCGGCGATGAGGACGATGACCCCATGGCCAGCGAAACGAGGGTCGTGTCGATGGCCCGCCGGCTCGGCGGCCGCGTCGTGACCGCGGACGGCAAAGTGACGAAGGTGGCGGGCCTGCGGGACGTGGCGGCGATCAACATCAACGACGTCGCCCTGTCGCTCAAGCTCGCCTTCGTGCCGGGCGACGCGCTGGCAGTGCGGCTCGTGAAGCAGGGGGAAGAACCCGACCAGGGTGTCGGCTACCTCGACGACGGCACGATGGTCGTCGTGCAGAACGGCCGCGACCAGATCGGCCGCACGGTTCGGGTCAGCGTCACGAGCACACTGCAGACGACGGCCGGCCGTCTGGTCTTCGCCCGTCCGGAAGCTTCCCGGGCCTGACGCGCAGGCCGCGGCAGACGCGGTTTGCCAGTTGGCTGCTGGACGGCGATACTGCGGACAATTCCCTGGAGATTCCGGCCGTGGCCCGAGTTTTGACGCCTCCTCCCCAGGCTTCTGTCCGGACGGCCCGCGCGGGCGTTTCGTTGGCTGGCGTCCCGCTCGCCGAAAACAAGGCAGAGCAGCCCACGGGGCGGCTCCACCTGCAGAACCACGGTTCCCCGGTGCTGTTCCGCGACATCTGGGTGCTGCCGAAGCAGTGACCAGCCCTGGCTCCAGCGGTGCCGCGGTGACCGACGCGGTTGCGGTCTGCACCGGCTGCCTACTGCTCTGCGACGACATCCTGCCGGGCCGGCAGGTCCAGGGGTGTGAATTCGGTGCCGCCGCGTTCGCCGTGGCGGGCAAGGCGGCCAACGGCGGTGCGCCGGACGGGGTGATCGCCCGTGCCGCGACGGTCGCCGCGGCCGCCCGGCGCGTCCTCGTCACCGGGCTCGCCGGTGCGACGAACGAGGCGATCCTCGCCGCCTGCGACCTCGCCGAGACGCTCGGCGCCGCAGTCGACGCCGGCGGAACCGAGATGGCCCGGCTCGCCGGGCCGACGCTAGCACGGATCGGCGCCGTCACGGCCGACTGGGAGGAACTGCGCGACCGGGCCGATCTCGTCATCTTCTGGTTCTGCGATCCTGCGGTCAGCCAGCCGCGGTTTCTTGAACGCTTCGTCACGCGACCGACCGCCACGGGACGCGGCCGAAATACTCTCGCGGTCGGTCCGGCGGCCGTGCTGCAACCCGGCCCCGACCACGTCCACTTCCCGTGGCCGGTCGGCGCCGCGGTCGCCGGAGCCCGGCTCCTCGAGGCTGCGATCGCGGGCATCGCGCCGGGCCCCGCCACGGCCGACATCGTGGCCGCCGTGCCACGGATCTCCGCGGCAATCGCCGCCGCCGGGTGCGTGGCGCTGGTCACGGGGCACGACGCCGATGGGGCCGGCATCGAGCCCTGGGCTCTTGCCAGCCTCGTTCGCAGAATCGCCCATCTGCGGCCCGCCTTCGCGGTGCCCTTGGGAGCGGGAATCGCCGGCCACGGGGCGAACGCCGCCGGAGCGGCCGCCATCTGCACCTGGCGGTACGGTGCCGGCGGTGCGATCGTCCGGGCCGACCGCAGCGGCGCCGGGTTCATGCCGGCCGAGGCGGATGCCGGCCGACTCGTCGCCCGCGGCGAGGTCGACTGCCTGATCGCCATCGGGGGGCTGCCGGTGGCGGTCGAAGCGGCGGTCGGCGGCCGCGCCGACCTGGCCGTGATCCGCATCGCCGATGCCGCCACGCTGGCCGCTGCACCCCGTCGGGACACGGACCGCGACATCCGTCTCCCTTGTGAGAGCCTGTTCACCAGGCCCTGTGGCACGATGCTGCGCGGGGACGGGCGTCTAACGATTCTCGGGCCGGCGACCGGCGGCCCCGGCTCGATGGCCGCGGTCATCGGCCGGTTGCATGGGCATGTTCGCGGCGTGCAGTCGCGCGGAGGCCGGTCATGATGTGGGCCGATCCCGCCAGCGCGGCGTCGGAGCGGTTCGTCCTCGCGGGCGGGCGGGTGCATGATCCTGCCAACGACAGGGACGGGATCATCGTCGACATCTGGGTCGACGCCGGAAAAATCGTCGCCCCACCAGCCGACTCGACCGGTTTTCGACGCATCGACGCGACGGGCCTGATCGTGATGCCCGGCGGCGTCGATCTCCACAGCCACGTGGCGGGCCCCAAGGTCAACGCCGGACGCCAGATCGCCCCCCACCTGGCCCGCCGGCGATCCACCGCGGCTGCCGTGCCCACGATCCACGCCACGGGAGCCCTCTATGCGGCGCTCGGCTACACCACCGTCTTCGACGCGGCGATTCCCACGGCGGCCGCGGCGCTGGCCCACCTCGAACTGGCCGACCTGCCGATCCTCGACAAGGGGATATACCTGCTGGCCGCAGACGAAGCGGCGATCCTCGACGCCGTCATGCGAAACGACGCCCGCGAGACCGCCCGGCTGGTCGGCGCCGCGATCACGACCGGAGCCGGCTGGGCCGTGAAGGTCGCCAATCCGGGCGGAGCCGCCTTCTGGAAGCATGGCCGTCGCGGCGACCATCACGACCTCGACACTCCGCTGCCCGATCGCCCCGCCGTCACGCCGCGGCTGATCCTCGAACGGCTCGCCGAGGCCGTGTCGGCCCTCGGCCTCCCGCATCCGCTCCACGTGCACACGGCGAATCTCGGCCTGCCGGGCAACTGGCGGACGATGCTGGAGACGATGCGTTCCCTCGCCGGCCGCCGGGGACATCTCGCGCACGTCCAGTTTCACAGCTACTCAGGCGGCGGCCTCGACGAGGGGGGATTCGGATCGGGCGTCGCGCCGCTGGTGGAGTTTTTCAACACCCACGACACGCTGACGCTCGACGTCGGGCAGATTCTCTTCGGGGACACGGTCGCGATGACGGGTGACGCCCTGGCGGCCGAGCATCTCGCGCACGCCACCGGCGTGCCCTGGATGGCCCACGACCTGCACCTCGAGGGAGGCTGCGGCGTGCTGCCGATCGCCTATCGGGAGAAGAGCCTCGTCCATGCCTGGCAGTGGGCGATCGGGCTCGAATGGTTCCTGACGGCGACCGATCCGTGGCGGGTCGCGCTTTCCACCGACCACCCGAACGGCGCCCACTTCACCGCCTATCCGCACCTCATGCGGCTTCTCGGCGATGCGGCATTTCGCCGCGCGGCCTTGCACCGCATCCACCCGCGGGTCAGGAGCCGCAGTCCGCTGCGCGACTTGAATCGCGAATATTCGCTGCAGGAACTCTGCATCGTGACCCGGGCCGCCCCCGCGCGGATCGCCGGCCTGTCGCACAAGGGGCATCTGGGCCCCGGCGCCGATGCCGACATCACGCTCTACCGGCCGGATGCCGACCTGGCGCGGATGTTTGCCGTGCCGGCGAAGGTCTTCAAGGCCGGCCTGCTCGTGGCCGAAGACGGCCAGCTCCGTGCCTCCCCCGTCGGCCGCACACTCGCCGCTCCCTGCGGCTGAGTTTCGACCGCGGTTGGACCCGTTTTTCCGGCTTCCGCGACCTCCAGGAACCAAATCCCACGGGCCGGCGTCGAAGGAGTGCCCCGGCTCCGACCGATGAATATCCGGCGCAGGAGGGGCGTTGGAGGCCCTGTTTGGTGCCTGCACCGGGGCCGTGGTAAGGTTTTAAACCCCTGACCTCCGTGGAACGCCCCGATGACGGCACGATTCGGTTCCTCGCTGTTGCTCACGGTTGCTTTGCTCGCGGCAGCTCGACCGGCCGTGTCGCTGGCCGGCGACGAGACGCTGGCCGACTCGCCTGCGGACGCGATATTCCGCTCAAAACTCACCGTCGCGGAAGCCAAAGGCATCATCCGCGAACTCGTGCATCGCCAGCGGTCCTGGGAGATCCTGCTGCCCAACCTGACCACCCTCGATCCGGACGTCGCCGAGGCGTTGGCCAAGCCGAGCGGCTTCTACCGGATTTCGTTGCCGGCCGTGCAATCGCTTTCGCCGGAGACCGCACGGGCGCTCGCTTTGCGGACCGGGGACCTCGATCTGCCCGCCATCTCCTCGCTCCCTCCGGACACGGCCGCCGCCTTCGCTCGGCACCGCGGACTCCTGGAGCTGGCCGGCCTGAAGACGATCGATGCCGACCTGGCCGCCGCGCTCGCCCGGCATTCGGGACATCTCTGCCTCTCCGGGCTTGCGGAAATGACGCCCGAGGTCGCCGCCGCGCTCGCCCGACAGACGAAGCACCTCTCGCTTCCCGGGCTGACCGATCTCCCGGTTGAGATCGCCACAGCGCTGGCTCTCCACAGGGGAAGGAGCCTGACGCTCGCCGGGGTGACGGGAATTTCCGCCGAAGTCGCCCTGGCATTCTCCGCACACGAGGGGGACCTGGTCCTGCCCCGGCTCGCCGAGTGTCCGGCCGACGTCGCAGCTGCCCTGGCAGGCCACGTCGGTCCTCTCACACTCGACGGTTCATTCGTGCTGACGGCGCAAACAGCATCGCTGCTCGCCGCCCATCGATCGACGCTGACGCTTCCGGGGCATTCGTATTTTCCGGTCGACGTTGCGGCGGCCCTCGCCGACCATGAGGGGACGTTGTCACTGCCGGGAATCGGCATGCTCGGCGACGACGTCGCAGCCGCGTTCTCGCTGCACCGGGGCGTGCTCTGCTTTCCCGGTCTGACGATGCTGTCAGCGGCGGCGGCCAACGCACTTTCGATTCATCAAGGGACGCTGGTGCTCTCCGGACTGACCATGCTCGAGCCCGGCGCTGCTGCCGCCCTTCTCCGGCATGCGGGCGACATCGACCTGTACCAACTCTCGCAGGCATCACGGCTCGATTCCGCGGAAATCGCCGCCCTGCTGGCGGACAAGAGCCCACTGCTGACGCTGCCCAACGTGCAACGACTCGACAGTCTCGGGTCCGCCGCGGTCGCGGGTGCCCTCGTCGAGGCTGGAGGCGCGGTCGCGATCCCCAACCTGCGGGCGGCGACCGCGGAAACCATCGCGATTCTCCTGTCCCGCGGAAACGTCGCGATCCCACCGATCGACATGGTCGATCTGCTGCCCGAGCCGTCGCTCGATCCGTGACGGTTCGCACGCCGCGGCCGGGCCGGGCTCGGACCGCTCAGGCAAGCCGCTCGCACACGGCACGATGAGCCGCGATCATCGGTTCGAGGGGAAACATGGCCGCGGCCCGGGCCCGGCATGCCGCGGAGAATCGGCCCGCCAGGCCGTCGTCCTCGATGATCTCGAACGCCCGGCGTGGAAATTCGCTTGCCGGTATCGCCGGCACGAGTCGGCCCGTCTCACCGTCAGCGATCAACTGCCGGGCTGCATCGTCCGCGACGGCGACAGCCGGCACACCGGCGTCGAGCGCATCGGAGATCGCGCCGCCGAACGCCACCGAGCCCGATTGCCAGACCAGGCGCACCTGCCGGAGGAGGTCGGGGAGCAGATCGCTTTCTGGCAGGATGACCAGGCGATCGCGTATCTCTTGGGCCCGGGCGCGTCGCTCCAGTTGCCGTCGCAGCGGCCCGGCGCCCACGAGGACGTGCTCCACGTTCGGGTTCACCACCCGGAGTTGATCGATCCCCCAGCAGAGCCGGTCCAGCCGGCTCGCGGCCACGAGCGGCGCCACCGCCAGCGTCCAGACGCGCGCCGGGTCGAGGCCCAACGCGACGGCCAGGGCGCCCCGGTCGAGGCCGGCTGCGGCAGCCGCGCAGGCGGCCGGGGGAATGCAGGCCACCCGCGAGTCCGGGCCCGAAGTCCCAGTCCAAGGCCCGCTGGCGGCCGTGGTGGGTGTCGTCGCGATCAGCCCATCGAGGATTCCCACCAGCCTGCGGATCGCACCTCGGGGGATCGGCTTCGCCACGTGCGCGACCACGGTGGCGGATGGACAGGCGAGTTTCAACGCGACCGCCGCAGGCACGTGGCGACGCCCCCAGGCGATCGCCGGCCGGGGTCGGAGCCTGCGGGCCAACCGCACCAGACGAGCCACGCTCGCGCCGTCGCACACGGATCGCGAGCCGATGCGATGGACGGTGATCCCGGCGGCGGCGAGCCGGCCGGGCAGACTGCCACCGCGGGTCGTGAAGGCGACGTGAACATCGGCACCGGCCGCCGCAAGTCCGCCGGCCACCAATTCGATCTGTCGGCCGCTGCCAAGCGGATCAAGTCCGCGGCAGACGAGGAGAAGGGGACGGCGGAACGTGGTCGGCATGGTGCGGGAGCCTGCCGGCGCGGATGGCAGCGATGTCGAGGGCATCGAGGGCGGCGATGTGCGGCAAGTGCCGCCACCCCCCGTCGAAGTCGAGACCATACCCGACGACGAACAGGTCGGGAATGTCGAATCCTACGAAATCCGGCCTGATCGCCACCTCGGCCCGTCCCTCCTTGCGCAGGAGCACCAGCGAGCGGACCCGGGCGGCGCCGCGACCGCGAAGTTCCTGCAGCAGCGTTGCGAGCGTCCGGCCGCTGTCGAAGATGTCGTCCACCACGAGGACATCCTGGCCGGTCAGGTCCGGCAGTTGATCGAGACGCATGTCCAGGCTGCCGGCGTTCGTGGCCGTTTCGCGGTAACTGCTCGTCCACACCATCCCGAGCCGGATCGGCCCCGCGAGCCGCCGGATCAGATCGGCGACGACCATGATGCTCCCGTTGAGCACGCCGATGATGGTCAGCGGCCGTCCGGCCACATCCGCACGGACAGCGGCGGCGAGCCGGTCGATTCCGGCGGCTATCTCCGCGGCTGTGAGCAGGACGTGCATCTGGGCGAGCCCGTGAGGCTGGACGAGGCTGCAGCCTAACAGCGGGACTCCGCGACGCCATGGGGGAGGGTTACACTGTCGGCGTGAGCGATGCACACCCTGACGGACATTGGTCGACGATCACGGTCGCCGGCCACGCCTGCGAGATCTTCAGCCCGCAAAACCCGGTGCCGGGCCGGGCGGTCATCTACCTCCACGACCTCCAGGGCCGCGGCCTGCACGAGACGCCCGGGCTGCGGGGTCTCCTGGAGTCGGCGCGCCTGCCCGTCATCGCACCGCGGGCGGCTCGCGCGTGGTGGATCGACCGGCTCGTGTCCGGATTCGACCCCGTCATCACGCCCGAGCGGTTCGTCGTCGATCGAGTTCGTGGCGAACTTGCGTCTCGGTGTGGCGCACGACCGCCCTGTCTGGCGGTCGTCGGCACGGGCATGGGCGGCCAGGGGGCGTTGCGTCTTGCCTACCGCCATCCCTCCCTGTTTCCGATCGTGGCGGCGATCGCCCCGGCGATCGACTTCCACCTCGCGATGCGCGAGGCTGCAGACCGGGCGGATGGCGAACTTTTCGACACGCTCTGGCAGGTGTACGGGGACGTTGAGCGGGCCCGCCAGGACACGGCGATCCTCCATGTTCATCCGCTGAATTGGCCGCGGCACCAGTTTTTTTCCAGCGGCCCCGACGACGTGCACTGGCACGATGGCGCCAGTCGGCTGCACGAGAAACTGGTGGCCCTCGGGATTCCACACGTTGCCCTGCTCGCGCCGCGGGCGGGCGGCGCGAGCCCGGCGACACACGCCTGTGCGGCTGCCGAGGCCTGGGCATTCGTGCAGGCCGCGTTCGACCACGAGGCTCGCCGGCTGCCGGAGGCTTCCCGGTCCGCCGACGGATGATGCCACGGCATCCGGCCGGTCGGCTCACGTGCCCGGCGGGACGGTCGGGGCCTGAGGAGCGGGGCTGGGGCGGGAGCCGGAGCCGTTCGGAACTCCCCGTGCATCGGGAACCGCGTAGTCGACGTGCCGCATGCCGCTCAGTTCGACCTGATTGAGCCCGCGCCAGTAGAGGAGTTTTTCGGCGGCCAGCGACCGCTCCGGGTTGCCCCCCTTGCCCTGCATGAAAATCCGGGCGTCGGCAAGCCCGTTTCCCTCGAACACGAGCAGATCCTTGGCCTCGCTCCACGTCAGACGATTGCTCACGCCGGTGAACGACTCGGCCTCCACCTCGACGTTGCCGCCGGCCTGGACGTCGATCTGGCCGCGCGGCAGCCCCGCCTGACGCGGCCCTTGGGCCACGCTCAATTGATTGGCCTTGATCAGCACCTGATCCTTGCCCGGACCACGCGGAGCCCGCGGGTCGAGCGCGTCGTTCCAGCCGGCTACCGGCCCGTGGATCGCCTCGACCCGCTGCTGGAACTCGAGAATCTGGCGATTCACGTTGCCCCGCACTTCACGCTGGAAATCGATTCCCAGGTAGGTGAGGCTGGCCGCTGGAGCCACCGCCACGGGGCGGACGGGGGGCATGGCAGCGGGCGACGCGAATCCGCCGCCAGGCGTGAGCACCGGCGGCGGTCCACTGCGCACGATGGTCAGCCGTCCCGGCCCGTGACCGACGAAGTCGCCGCTCGGCCGCTCGAAGACGAAGTGCAGCAGGTGGAGTCGTTGCACCGACCGTGCTTCGCCGTCCGGGGATTCGTTGTCGATCCTCACGGCACCGGCACCGGCAAACCGCACCAGTTGCGGAGGAGGATCACGATTCGATTGCTCGTCGAAGGTGAAGGAGCGGTCGAGGACCGCCTCGAGCACGTCGGCCGACACTCGTGTGCCCCGGGTTTCAGCGACCGCTGCCTCGTGGAACTGGGCCGTGCGCCCGTCAAAATCGAGCCGGCCGCGCCAGGTCAGCGTGATGCGCTCGCCGCCCGCGGCCGGAGCGCTGGCGGGCGGGCCGGCGAGAGCGAATCCTTCAAGCCCTCCCGCCCCCAACGGCCCGGACAGCCGCCCGGCACCGTCCACCTTCATCCGGTTCAGTCCCCGATCGACCTCGATGAGAGGCCCCTGCAGTTCGACCCCTTGCCCCGTAACCCGGGCCGGCTTGCCCCAGACGATGGCATGGGTATCGAACCGTTGCGGCCGCAGCACCTCGACTTCGTCCCCTTCGATCCTGATTCCCTGATCGGCCGGCGGCGGCTGGGAAGCGTTCGGGGGCGGCTGTTCGACGAGCCGCACCTGCCCCTTCATCGACAGCCGTTCCACCTGCTTGATCCGTGGTCCCGTGGCAGCAAGACTGATCTCGCCCACGATCAGGGCCGCGGTCGCGGCCATCGTGCCACGATTCGCCCTGTGCGTGGCTGGCTGAGCGACGGCTGGCTGAGCGACGGCTGGCTGAGCGACGGCTGGCTGAGCGACGGCTGGCTGAGCGACGGCCGGCTGAGCGACGGCCGGCAGTGGCGGGGGCGACGTCGCATCGCTCGCACTGCCGCCGCCCGCCGTGGTCGCCTCGGCCTGTCGTTGCTTCGGCCGCAGGAAGTAAAGTCGGAGTTCATCGGTTCGCACGGATGCCTGCGCCGCGGGCGACTCCGCCTCCACGTTTCCTTTGACCTGGAGCCGCAAGGGCCGAACACGGGACAGGTCTGGTCCAGCTGCCGGCCGTCTGCCGACGGTCGCGGACTCGTTCGCAGTCCCGGTCATGAGTAGCCAGAGGTGCATCTCCGCACCCTGCAGGGTGCCCTGTCCCTCCATGCTCACACGGGCAGCGCCGATGATCGAGGCGACCTGTTCGCGTGGCTGCTTCTGGTCGGGCCGTACGAGCAGCGATTTTTCCCACTCGATGGCGACCGGAGCACTGCCGGACTCGCCATGCAGTCGTGCCCAACCCGGACCGGATGCATCCAGCCTGCCGATCATGCCGGGCGCCGCACCACGATACTCGATGCTCCGGGCAATGACCTCGTTGCCCCGAAACTTCACCGATACCGGGTCGTTTCCGGAGAGCACGATGCGATCATTCTTCAAGTCGTAGCCGAGTGTTGTCGCGCACGCCTCAAGTCCATCGGCCGTGCTTCCCGCCACCACGGGCGTGCCAGTGGCGATGACCAGCACCGGTTCCAGCCTCCCCTGCTGCTCGTTTCGCGCGAGGGAAACAGTCAGCAGATCGCACGAGATGTGGTCCCGCTTGTCGTCGGGCAGATCACGGACGAGATTGACGTCTTCTTCGAGCGTGATGACCTTCGCCGGTTCGTTGAGGCACAGCGCCCCGCGGCACGTGACCAGCACCGGTGCCGTCTCAGCCTGCCCGCCGCCTTGGCCGGCGGAACTGGCTGCGCCGACGGTTTCCGCTCCGGGCAGGAACCCACCCGTCAGGCCCTCCAGTCGCATCCTGACGTCGCGATCGATGCGAATCGAATCGATGCCGCCGATATTCGGACCTTGGCTCGCATGCCCGCGAGGCGCCGGGCCCGCGTTGGCGTTCTGCCGCGGCCGGAGAACGGCCACCAGCCCGCGTCCCTCGCCTCGCGACCGGCCGTGGCGAAACTGAACGGCGGCGTTGCTTCGCACCTCGAGTTCCGAAAGTTCGATGTCACGGGTCACGATTTCGACGTCGTCCTCTCGCCCCGCCGCCGTCGGTGTTCCGCGGATCGTCACTTGGCCGCGCAGACTCCCACCGATGAGTCGCGGCAGGCTGGTCAGCCGCTTGAGATCCGGCGGGGCGTCAAACTCCAGAATCGCACCCTGCGGTGCACGCAGCACGTACGTCCGGCCCGGCTCGCGCTGCAGCTCCCCGGACCGGCGCTCCGGAAGCACGAGAATCGTGCACTGCTCGAGCCTGACACGGCCATCCGGGAGGATGTCGTAGTCCTTGCAGAGCAACTGCATCTGCCTGCCCATCTCGAAGACCAAGGGCGCCGCCAGCTCCCACGATCCTTCCGGGAACAGGTCCTTGAAGGGAGCCAACCGGGCAGCTGACAACGCCCGGATCGCTTGCTCCTGCTCGGCGCTCATCTCGACCCCGGGTGCCGTGGCCCGCGACCGTGGCTCGACCCAGGGCACGACAGTCAGCCTGTAGAAGCCGGCCACCGCGAGGATCGCGAGAAACACCCGTACCGTACGGCCCAGTCGATCGTCCATGACGATTTCCCTCGAAAGGCCGGCTCAGGGCCGCCCGGACGCGTACCGCGCCACGATCGGCTGCCACGCTCCGCGGGCCGACAGCATGCTCTCGATCAGTTCCCTGACCGCTCCATGTCCGCCCGTGGCGTCTGTCACGATGGCCGCCGCGGACCGCAGTTCCGCGCAGGCATCGGCGACGGCGACGCCCAGGCCGCAGCGCAGCACGACCGGCAGGTCCGGAAGATCGTCCCCGATGAACGCAAGTTGCTCCCAGCCGAGGCCGCACTCGGCGAGAATCGCTGCCGCCGTCTCCAGCTTGTCATCCACGCCCTGACGGACGATGCCGATGCCGAGCTCGTGCGCCCGCACCTGCACGACCCTGCTCGCTCTTCCGGTGACGATACCGCAACGGTATCCCGCGCGCTGCCAAAGACGAATCCCCAGTCCATCCCGGATGCTGAAAGTCTTTTGCTCGATTCCCTCGTTGTCCCACGTGACACCACCGGCAGTGAGCACACCGTCCACGTCGAGCAGCAGCAACTGCACGGCGGCCAAGCGTCGGTCGAGATCGGCAGGCTCGGGCATGCGTGTCCAGGATGCAGTGGGTATCGACCCGCGGTCGTGATCAGGCGGCGACGCTGTCTGGCTGCCGGCCGGTCGAGTGCTCGGCGGCGGGCGCGAATCCGACCAGATCGACCACGTCGAGAAGACCGCAGGGCCGCCCGTCGGGATCGACCACCGGGAGTTCGCTCAGCCGCCGTTGCTCCAGCGTGCCAACGGCATCCCGCAGCCGGGTTCCCAGCGTGACGGTGGCGGGACGGCACGTCATGACGCGACCGATCGGCTCATCGAGCGCGGCGTCATTGCGGCGTTCGAAAAGCCTGGCGAGGTCGCTGTCGGTGAAGATGCCGACCAATTGGCCGGCCGCGTCGATGATCATCACGGCCCCGGTGCGACGTGGCGGTAAGGGCCGCATGAAGACCGACCGCACGGTCTCTTCAGGAGTTGCCCGGCGGCACTCGGACAGCGGACGCATGGCCTCTTCCACGGGCATCAACTCCCGGCCGAGGTTGCCCCCGGGGTGCCGGGCCGCAAAGTCGGCCGGCGTGAACCTGCGCAGGCGGCTGGTCACCAGTGCCAGGGCGTCGCCCATGGCGAGCATCAAGGCCGTGCTCGTGCTCGGCGCCAGCCCCAGGATGCAAGCCTCCCGAACGGAGCCGGTAGCCACCACGACACTGGCCGCCCTGCCCAGGGTGCTCTCCGATCTGGAAGTAATCGCCACGAGCCCGATTCCACGGGCGGTGACGTGCGGCAGGAGCCGGACAATCTCCTCTGATTCACCCGACTGCGATAGCGCGATCACGAGGTCGTCGCGACGCAGCATGCCGAGATCACCGTGCAGTGCCTCCGCCGGATGGAGAAAATGGCTCGGCGTGCCAGTCGAGGCGAGCGTTGCCGACACCTTGCGGGCCACGATCCCGGCCTTGCCGATGCCGGTGACGACCACGCTCCCCGTACACGCCTCGACGAGCCGGACGGCGCGAACGAAGTCACCGCCAAGCGATTCGGCCGCCAGGAGCACGCCTTCCGCCTCAGCCTTGAGAATGGCACGGCCGTACGCCAGCACGTCGGCGTCGGTCATGTGGCGATTGTCTTCCATGGGCTGGCCCGACCTCCTCCCACACGTGCCGAACGCCCGGGCGGGGGGCGGACTATAGGTCGCAGACAGCCTGTGCTGCAACGGGGTTTTCAGGCCGGAAGAGGCCTTTTCACTCGGCTTTGCCACGGCACTATCATGTCCGCTCGCGTCCGATTCTTTCCCTTCCCCTACGTCGAGTGTTGCTTCCATGCGGATCGCCTTTGCCGTCATCGCGAAACTCCTCGGTATTTTCTGGACCGCGTATGCCGTGGCAAACCTTCTCAGCGTGGGGCTTGTGCTTCTCGACCCCGCGCGGCCGACGGATCGACTGCCGGCCGACGTGGCCTACCGACTCGTGTCATGCATCGCCCTGCTGGTGCAACTCGCCCTGGCAGTTTCGCTCATGCTCGGCACGAACAACTGGGCTACGCTGCTCGGCATTCCCCCCGATCTTCTTGAGCCCTCTCCCATCGGCCTCGACGCACTGGACGTGGGCACGAGGCTCATCGGGGTCTACTATTTCGTCCACGCGGTGCCGGAGATTGTTTTGCAAAGTCTGATTCTTCTCAGTCCTGCCACGGCACCTGACGGGACGGGCCCCGACATCCTCCCGCTGATTCAGCCCGGCGTTACGCTGCTTCTGGCATATCTGTGTGCAGCGCACACATCGTCGGTCCTGAGGTTCGTCGCCCCGACTCTGGGCAACGAACGGTACGACTGACGCGTGTCCCCGATTTTTGTACCAGTGCTCGTGAGAGGGTCGGGGAACAGGTCCATCGGGCTTTTCCGTGGGTCGGAGGTGTCCCTGCCATGTCACCGGCCGTTCTCTGCGGGCCTCCGGCACTCCGCCGACTGCGTGTCCGCTGCGCTTCGGCATCCATGCCGTGCCGTTCCCGTGCAACGACACCTCCATGGCGGCGACACCCGCCACGGCACCGGGATCGTCACGCTCGCCGTGACACCCTCGCGGCAACTCCGCCTCTCACCGGTGCCCTGGATCTCGCCCGACAAGGCCGCCTCGGCCGAACCGTTCCAGGCCCCGCATCAGGGCTTTCTCGGCTGCCAACGTGCGACTAGGAACGGCCGTAACGGCCGGCCATCTCCGACAGCGTCACCAGCGGGACCTTGCGGGCATTGCCGGCCTGGCCGAACTGCACCATCCGCTCGGCGCACACTTTTTTCATCGCTTCACGCGAAGGCTTCAAATAGTCACGTGGATCGAACTTGTCCGGCGCCTCGGCAAGTACCTTGCGGATGGCCCCGGTGATCGCCATGCGGCAGTCGGTGTCGACGTTGATCTTGCGGACACCGTGCTTGATGCCCCGCTGGATCTCCTCGACCGGCACCCCCCAGGTCTGCGGCATCTTGCCGCCATATCGGTTGATGATGTCCTGAAGTTCCTGCGGGACGCTCGACGAGCCGTGCATCACGAGATGGCAGTTCGGCAGTTTGGCGTGGATCTCCTCGATCCGCTTCATTGCCAGCACCTCGCCGTCCGGCTTTCGGGTGAACTTGTAGGCCCCGTGACTCGTGCCGATCGCCACAGCCAGTGCGTCGACGCCGGTCGCAGCAACGAACCGGGCCGCCTCGTCAGGATCGGTCAGCAACTGGTCGTGCGACAGTTGCCCCTCAGCGCCGTGGCCATCCTCGGCCTCGCCATGACCACTCTCCAGCGAACCGAGGCAGCCGAGTTCTCCCTCCACCGAGACGCCCTGCCGGTGGGCCAGTTGCACGACGTCCCTCGTCACCTTCACGTTGTAGTCGAAATCCGCCGGTGACTTGCCGTCCTCCTTCAGCGAGCCGTCCATCATCACGCTCGTGAAACCGTTGTCGATCGCGCTCTGACAGGTGACCGGCGAGTTGCCATGATCCTGATGCATGGCGATCGGGATCTGGGGGTAGAGTTCGGCGGCAGCGAGCATGAGGTGCCGCAGATAGTTGTCTTGGCTGTAGCTGCGGGCACCCCGCGAGGCCTGAACGATGACGGGCGACTCGGTCTCCCGGGCGGCCTCCATGATCGCCTGAATCTGCTCCATGTTGTTGACGTTGAAGGCGGCAAGGCCGTAGCCATGCTCGGCGGCGTGATCGAGGAGGATGCGCATGGGCACGAGGGGCATGGGGGGCGTCTCCGGCACGGGTAGCGTGGGGCTGGGCAGCGCGGTCGGCCGCCGGGGCAGAGAGCATACGACATCGGCGGGCGTGTTAGAATCCCCATTGCCGGTGCGGCCGCCGGCGCGAAAGCCCCAGCGATGGATCTGCGCCCCGTCACCGACCCGCTGAAAAGTTTTCTGTTCGTGGCCGGGGGCTGGGCGTGCCTCGGCCTGGCGGCGATCGGCGTCGTGACGCCGCTGCCGACCACCCCGTTCGTGCTGGCGGCGAGTTGGTGCTTCTATCGGGGAAGCCCGCGAATCCATGCCTGGCTGCACCGGTCGAAGGTCTTCGGTCCCACGCTCGACGACTGGCAGCACTATCACGGCGTCCGCCGGGGCCTCAAGTACCGGGCCGTGGCCATGGTGCTCGCCGTCGTGGGACTGAGCATGCTGCTCAACAGCATGTACTGGATCGTGCGTTACGTGTTCTTTTGCGCCGTCGCGATCGGACTGTTCGTGATCTGGCGGGTCCCGACGCTACCCGACGATGCACCGAAAGCGCCACGCACTCGCGCCGAGTGACCCGTGTCAGTGCTCGAGCGTCGCATCCGGCTCTGGCAGCCAGCGGGTGAGGATCGCACCGATGACCGCATAACTCCCGGCAACCGCGGCCCCCATGAGCGCGATCCGCACCGGGTCGGGCGGGGTGGACGCGGAAAACGTCAGCGTCAGCCAGGCGGCCGCCGTGCCCAGCACGCGACCCCCTATGTTGGCGGCGAAACTCTCTCCAGTGCCGCGGAGATGCGTGGGGAAGACGAGCGGAATGTAGTTGCCCCAGAAGCTGAACTGCGCGACGGTGAGCAGGCCGGCGACGAAGATCCCGGCCTTGATCCAGGGGAGCGACTCGGCGGACTGGAGTTGCGTCGAGATCCACCAGAAGAGTGCGGGCACGACGACGAGAGCCGGCCACTGAAAGATCCGCAGGAGCGTCCGTCGACTTGCGATCCGCACGGCCGCGAAGGCCAGCAGCACGCGGCCCACGAGGCCGCCAACCTCCTGAAAGATGGTCACCGTGGCCACGGCCTCGTCAGTGGCATTGCCGGCGCGCATCTTGACGGCCGCTGGATTCGGTGCCGGGGGCGCGGGCTCGCCTTTCTCCTCGGCAGCCTTCACGGTCTCCCGGTGCTCGGCCAGCAGCTGTTCCTTCGCCGCCTCGGCCGTGGCGAGGATCGCCGCGTGCCCCTTGGGTCCGCCGAGGATCTGCGGGAGTTGCTGGATCGCCCCGAACGCGATCCCGTAGCTTGCGGCGAATACCAGCGTGGTCACGACGGTCGTCCGCGCCAGGCCGGGGCTGAAGAGTTCGCGAATGCTCGGCCGCCGCAGCGTTCCGGACCGCTTCTTCTCGGCCCACACCGGGCTCTCGGGCAGGAAGGGGCGAATGAGGATCAACGGAAGCGCGGGAATGACACCGGAGACGAGCGTGTACCGCCAGGCATCGTGCCCCCCATGGATCGCCGGCAGCAGGTCGGCAAACCGGGCGGCGAGGACGTTCGCCGCCCCCACCAGCAGCCCGCCCAGCGACGAGAAGGCCTGCGTCCAGCCGAGGACTTTTTCCCGCTGCTCGCGATCCGGAAACAGTTCCGCCAGCCAGGCGACCGCCGCCACGAACTCGACGCACACGCCGATGAACACAAGACAGCGGAAGAACAGCAACTGCTGCAGCGAGGTGGCGAACCCGGCCGCCAGCGCCGCGAAGGCGTACAGGAGGATGCTGAACGTGAGCACGCGGCGCCGGCCGAGGAGGTCGGTGAGATAGCCGCCAATCAGGCCGAACACGCCGCCGGCGATCGCGGGAACGAAGAACAATGCCCGCGCCCAGCCGACGTAGCTTTTTCCTCCCGGGCTCCACAGGGCGGCGGCGTCGGCCGGCGACATGCCTCCCTGGACGAGGGCCTCGACCAGCGGCCGGCTCAGGTCACGGATCGCCGGCTTGATCACCAGCGGGAGCATCAGCAGTTCGTAGATGTCGAACGCGAACCCGATGGCCGCGATCGCACAGACGAGCCAGCCTGTAAGCGAAAGTCTGCCTCCGGCGGTCATTCCAGACGGCCGGCTTCCCGATGTACCTGCCATGCGTGCGGTTCCTGAAGCCTGCGCGACCGTCTCATGACGGTGACGCCGGCGCAGAGACTACCGAGGGGCGAACGCCGAGGAAACCCGCGCCACCGTCCACAGCCGTCAAACCTACGCCTACTGCGGACCGATCGACGGCGGGCACTTCGCGAGGAAGTCCCGCGGGCCGCGCGTGGTGTAGTACGGGTAGGCCACGGCACCGGTCGGGGGTCCCGCCGGACCGAGTGCACCATGATCCGACGCGGCAAGAACCGCCTTTTCTTCAGGCGAGAGATGTTGCCTGGCGAGTCCGCCGTAGCGTCCCGCCTGCGGCAGGCGGCAGGCCCCGCCTTCGCAATCCTGACAGCCCCCTGGAGGGCAGGCGCCGTCCTCGCACTCGCCGGGAGGGCAGCCGCCGTGTCGCCCCCCCACGTGCTGGGCGTGGTGGGAATAGGGGCCGTCGGTGTTGAGCAGAAACAGCCGGTCGATGATCGAGCACCCGCTCGACGTGGCGATCAGGGTGGCCACGGCGGCCAGGCCGAGCATGCGATGCAAGGTGGTCATGGGCGAGATTCCCCGCTGGGCGGCCCCGAGCGGCCGGCGGCGAACCACCGCCACGCACGCTCCTCCGCGATCACCACCTGTATCGGTCCTGCCGGGCACAGCGATTGAGAAAACCCTGCCGCCGAGAGGCTGGGCAAACTGTGGCGACTGAAGCATCACCGCGGCTGCCGGCCGGGCGATTCAGCCATGGCGGCGCGGCCGCGAGGTACGTCAGCCCCCGAAGCGACTGACGATCAGGGATATGTTCTGGCCACCGAAGCCGAAGCTGTTGGAAAGCGCCCGATCGCACCGCGCCGCGCGGGCCTTGTTGGGCACGTAGTCGAGGTCGCAGTTCGGGTCGGGCGTCTCGTAGTTGATCGTCGGCGGGAGCATGCCGTCGCGGATCGCCAGCAGACAGACGATCAACTCCGTCGCACCGGCGGCGGCGATCAGGTGCCCCATCATGCTCTTGGTGCTCGACACCGGGAGCGTGTAGGCCCGTTCACCGAACACTTTCTTGATCGCCAGCGTCTCCACCTTGTCGTTGACGTCGGTGCTCGTGCCGTGGGCGTTGATGTAGTCGATGTCACCGGCACCGAGGCCGGCGTCCGCCAGGGCCATGGTGATGCAGGCCGCCGCTCCCCGCCCCTCGGGATGCGTGTCGGTGATCCGGTAGGCATCAGCCGTCGAACCGTAACCGATCAGTTCCCCGTGGATCGTCGCCCCGCGCCGCTTGGCGTGCTCCAGTTCCTCGAGCACGACCATCGCCGCTCCCTCGCCGAGCACGAACCCGTCGCGATCGTTGTCGAACGGCCGGCTCGCCCGCTGCGGCTCGTCGTTGCGCGTCGACAGGGCAGTGAGCAGGTTGAATCCCGTGACACCGAACGGGTGGATCATGCTGTGCGTTCCTCCCGAGAGCATCACGTCGGCCTCGCCACGCCGCACGATCTCGGCCGCCTCGCCGATCGCCTGACTGGAGGCGGCGCATGCCGTGAGGCAGTTGAGGTTCGGCCCCTGGGCATCGAACATTCCCGCAAGGTGCCCGGCCGGCATGTTGGGCTCCTGCTCGACTTCGGCGAGCGGATGGAGCGTCTCCAGCCCGAGCTTGGTGAACTTCGCCACGTCGAGGGTCTCCCCCTCGATGGCCGCCACCATCATGTTGGTGAAGGCCTCGAAGTCCTGCTGACCCTCGCCGCTCCCGAGGTAGACGCCGAGCCTGGTCGGATCGGCGGGCAGACCATGCGGCAAGCCGGCTGCCCGCATCGCCTGGAGTGCCGCCCCGGCGGCAAATCGCGTATGACGGCCGCAGAACCGCCAGAGTTTCTCGTCCTGGCCCTCGTCGGCGATATCCCAATCCCTGACCTCGGCCGAGATCCGCGTTGGGAATCGCGAGGCGTCGAAGACGGTCGTCAGCCCGACACCGGACCGTCCGGCGATCAGATTTTTCCAGAGCGACTCGACGGTCACGCCGAGCGGCGTGATGCAGCCCATCCCCGTGATCACGACCCTGCGCCTGCCGCCCGCCATCGTCTTCCCTCTCATGCTCGCTTCGCCGCCCGGCGCCTTTCCGGGCTCACCACCCATGGCTCACCAATCCGGGCGTGCCAGCGGCTGGCCGGCCTCGTCCCTGCCAACCTCGTAGATGTGCATTTGATCGAGCCAGCGCAGGAGTTCGTGCGGCTCGAACAGTTTCGGCACGCCCTCGCCCGGCTCGAGATGGGCGAAGAACAGTTCCGCTTCCCCCTGAACCCGCTCTCCCACGGTACTCTGCACCCGGGCCAAAGAACCGGTCGGCTTCAGGTCGAGCACCTCGGCGCGAAAGCGGATCGTGTCACCGGGAACGGCGTCGAAGTGAAACTCCGCGGCCGCGACCTTGGCCAGCACGACCCGCCGGTTGTATTCGATCGCGTCGGCGACGAGCAGCCCCGCGGTCTGCGCCATGCCCTCGACAACGAGCGAATTCGGCATCAGAGCCGCACCGGGAAAGTGATCGTGGAGATGCTCCTCGGCCAACGACACGTTCTTCACGGCCGTCGCGTGCTTGCCCCTCACGAACTCGTCGAATCGATCGATCCAAAACCATCGCATGCGTCGCTCGCGGCGCGGGGCCGCCCTCGCGTGGATGCAGGAATCGTCTTCCGACGTCCCGCTCGGCCGCAGCGACCTGGCGGGACGCCCCCGGCGGTCAGGCGGCCAACTTGCTCTGCACGTAGCGGACCATGTCCTCGACGGTGAGCGTATTGGCGAAATTCTGCACGCTGGGATTCGACTCGAACTTCGCCAGGTCGGCGAACGGCATTCGCGCTTTCAGCGCCGCTAAGCCGGCCGCGTTGACCTTGCCGTTGGTCACGTATTCGGTGCTGGAGAGCACGTCCTCCGGAAAGAGCTCTCCGCGGGAGATCTTGATGCCGAACGCCTTCTCGAGCCGGAAGACGATGTCGAGGAAGTCGATCGACTCCGCACCGAGGTCCCCCACCATGGTCGCGGCAGGGGAGACGTCCTCCTCGTCCACGCCGAGGGCGTCCACGAGGGCGGCTTTCACCTTCTCAAAAATTTCATCGCGGGACGGCATCGACTGTGCACCCTTCGCTCGAGGAGGAATTCCGAAATCCACCCGGCAATGGAGTGGACAGACACAGGTTGTAATCGCGAGCCCGGAGGATTGGAACCCGAATCGGGGAAATTTCCGACGCCGGCCACGCGAAACCGCGAAAACCGGCCCCGGCACCACGGCCCTGAGAGACACGGCGGGAGCGAGCGCGGCTTACCCGGCCTGCACCGGGACGCCACGGGCAGCGGGCGAATTGCCCGCTCCGGAGGAGTTCGGGAACGCCGCCACTCGCCCGGCCGGATGGAGGATCGCCCACAGGCGGCGCATCTCCGCGCGTACGCGGGCATCGAGCGCCGCCCCGTGCAACTGCCGGTCGGCGAGATTGTACCGCTCCAGGACCAGCCTGGCGGTGAGGCTGGTGCGGCCGCCGATCGAGCCGCTGGCCTTGATCCGCGTCGTCGTCTCGTCCTGGCCGAGGACTTCGGCGGTCACCGTCAACACTCGGCCGGGTTCGGCGAAGTCGCCGTACTTCACGTTCTTCGCCGAGCGGAGCACGACGATCGAGTGCGCGAAGTCCTCACCGAGGCGGATGGTCCAGGCAGCGGCCTGCGTCATCGCCTCCAGCATGAGCACACCGGGCAGCACGGGAAACCGCGGAAAATGATCCGCCAGGTACTCCTCGGAGAGCGCGACCGTCTTGACGGCCGTGATGCTCTTGCCCGGATCAATCGAGAGCACGCGGTCGAGCAATGTGAAGCGCATGGTATCCCTTCCGTGAACGGGCGGCAGTATAGGAAACCCGTGCCTCCCCACAACGGCCTGCAGCCGTGGCAACCGAGCGAAATGCCGAACTGCCACGCTGGCAGCCGGTGCGACCGGCGCCACCGCGAGGGTTTGCCTGGCTGCCCGGTCGAGACGCCGCTTTTTTGGCCGTTTTGCCCGAGGTCCACGGGCTGGTCGCCCGTTCAGCGAGGTTCGGCATGCTCTTTGCCTTTCCTGACCGTTGTCCGGGAAATTTGTTTTTCGGCGACCTTGTTGCGAATGATTCGTCGCGACGTGGTGTTCGCGCACGCGTCATGTGCTCCAGGGACGGCGCCGACCCGGTGTCCTGCGTCAGGTTTTTCCCGAGGAGCATGCCATGCCCGCCTATCGTGCCGGTTTTCCGCTCCCCTTCCAGTTCCCGGCGCCGCTCGAGGAACTGCGGGAGGAATTCGATCGTCTGTGGAACTCGCTCAGTGCCGCTCCGCCGCTGCACGGCTGGGGTGCCCGAGCGACCGAGGGACTGTTTCCGGCCGTCAATGTCCGCGAGACGGACGCGGCGTTCGTGATCGAGGCCGAACTTCCCGGCCTCGACGCGGCCGATGTAGACATCTCCGCCTCCGGCACGGAGGTGCTGCTCAAAGGATCCCGTCCCGAGCCCGAGGGCCTGCGGACGGGAAACGGTGAGCAGCAGCAGCAGACGACCTGGCATCGCCGCGAGCGTGGCACTGGCGGGTTCGAGCGCCGACTCACGCTGCCCACGGCGATCGATGCCGGCGGCGTCGAGGCCGCGCTCGTCAACGGCGTGCTCACGGTCACGTGCCCGAAGGCGCCCGAATGCCGGCCGCGGAAAATCGACGTGCGGGCCGGTTGACGTCCTGATGCGACACCGTTTTCAAACCCCCAACCAGTCGAAGGAGAATCCATGACCAGTCCAGCACCTCTCACCGCCACTGAAAAGGTGGCAGCCCCGGCCGCGGACGCGCGTCGCGAGGCGACGCTCACGTTCCAGCCCAACGTGGACGTCTGCGACCGCGGCGGCGAGGTCGTCATCGTGGCCGACGTTCCCGGCGCCCGGCCCGAGGCGATCGACGTCGCCTTCGAGGACGGCGTCCTCTCTCTGCGCGCCGTCGTGCCTCCCCGTGACCTGCCCGGCCGGCCGCTGCGGCAGGAGTATGGCATCGGCGACTACCGGCGGTCGTTCCGGCTGGGCGAGGGCTTCGACGCCTCGCTCATCGCGGCCGACTACCGGCGCGGCGTGCTCACGATCCGTGTTCCGCGGCAGGCTGCCGTCCGGCCGCGGAAGATCGAGGTACGCACCGGCTGACTGGCCACGCACGGCCGTTCCCCGCACGGCGTCGCGGCTCGGGGCCGCGGGCCTTGAGGTTTCGTTTCCAACCCTAGAGCGAAAGCAAAGGAGCATCCGATGAGTCTGATTCCTTTTCGCACGAAGCGCTCCAGCGGCATGGAGCCCGGCAGCCTGGCCACGCTGGCCGATTTCCGCAACGAGATGAACCGCCTTTTCGAGGGTTTCTTCTCCCGGCCGCTGCTCGCCCCGTCCTGGTTCGAGACGACCGAGCCCGGGCAGTGGCTCCCGGCGGTCGATCTGTCGGAGAACGACAAGCAGATTCACGTCCGTGCCGAACTGCCGGGCATCGACCCGAAGGATGTCGACGTCAGCGTGTCGGAAGACCGGCTCGTGATCTCCGGCGAAAAGAAGACCGCGAAGGAGGCGACGGGCGAGGGATGGATGCACCGCGAGAGTCACTATGGCGCGTTCAGCCGGGCGATCCCGCTGCCCGAGGCGGTTGATCCGGCGAAGGTCACCGCCCGCTACGACAAGGGCGTGCTGACGGTGGAACTCACGAAGTCGCCGGCCAGTGCCTCGCGCAAGGTGCCGGTGCTCGCCAGCTGACGGGCGGCCCGGCTCGGCGGCGGATATGCTCTGGGCCGCGGGGGGCGCCCTCCGCGGCCCGGTTGCTTTCGCCCTATCGCCGGCATGGCCATCCTCATCGTTCCCGCTCTTCCTCGCGACTCCCAGCCCCTCGCCATCGACCTCGGCGGCATCGTGCCCGATCGCCTGGCCGGTCTCGATGCCGCGGCGAGCGCCCGCCTGCCGATCGCGGCCGACGGCCGCTGCTGCCTGCTCGGCGACCTGTTCGTCGTCTCCGGAAACGCCGCCGACGGACGCGTCGAGTGCCGCGGTGATTTCTCGCGCGTCCACAACATCGGGGCCGAGATGACGGCCGGGCGGATCGACGTGGCAGGCGATGCCGGTCGCCATGCCGGAGAGCGGATGACGGGGGGCAGCCTCGCGATCGCGGGACGGGCCGGTGACTGGCTGGCGGCGGAGATGGCCGGCGGCAGCGTGACCGTCGGCGGTGATGCCGGCGACAACGTCGCGGCGGCGCTGCCCGGAAGCGATGTCGGCATGCGTGGCGGGGTGGTGATCATCGGCGGCGACGTCGGCGGTCTGGCCGGATCGCGGATGCGCCGCGGAATCCTCGCGGTCGCCGGCCTGTGCGGCCCCGGGGCAGCCTTCGAGATGCGGGCCGGAAGCGTCGTGACCGGCGGCGGTTTCGGCCCCGACTCGGCCCTCGGCATGCGTCGCGGATCGCTCGTTTCGTTCGCCTCTGCCTGTCCTGTTCCAGCCGGGTTTCGCCCCGGATCGACCTGGTCACCGCCGTTCCTGCCGCTGCTTTTCCGGCGGCTGGCAGCCGCCGGATTCCGTCCGGGGATCCCGGCGCCCGCGACCTGGGAGCACTGGCACGGGGACGTCCTGGCCGGAGGCCGCGGCGAGATTTTCCGCCGGCCTGCCGCCGGCGGCGGCTGAATTCGGGTCGGTTTTCAGTCGGTTTTCACTCGTTTTTCTCGATGAGGCTTTCTTCCGAATCGCGTTTGGGCTACCATCCGTGTTTCGCGACCACGTCCTCAGACTCTCCCCGACATGCCCACGATCAGCCAACTCGTTCGCAGCCGCCGCCGCCCGAAGCGGAAGTTTTCCAAGTCTCCCGTGCTCGACCGCTGCCCCCAGAAGCGCGGCGTCTGCCTGCAGGTCCGGACGATGACTCCGAAGAAGCCGAACTCGGCTCTGCGGAAGATCGCCCGCGTGCGGCTGTCGAACCAGAAGGAAGTCACCGTCTACATCCCCGGCGAAGGACACAACCTCCAGGAGCACTCGATCGTGCTCATCCGCGGGGGCCGTGTTCGCGACCTTCCCGGCGTGCGATATCACATCATCCGCGGTGCCCTCGACACCCTCGGTGTGTCGGGCCGCAAGCAGTCGCGCAGCCTGTACGGCGCGAAGAAGGGTTGAGGCGTAGGAACGACGAACCATGGGAAAAATCACTGCCAGCCGCGAACAGCTCCGTCCGGACCCGCGTTACGGGTCGCTTCTGGCGAGCAAGTTCATCAACTGCCTGATGGTCGACGGCAAGAAGAGCGTCGCCCAAAACGTCTTCTACGACGCCATGGAGATCGTTGCCAAGAAGATCGGCGACGTGGAGCCGATCGAGGTCTTCAACCGCGCCCTCGAGAACGTGAAGCCGGCGGTCGAGGTCCGCTCGAAGCGGGTCGGCGGTGCCGCCTACCAGGTGCCGATGCAGGTCAATCGCAACCGGCAGCAGTCGCTGGCGATCCGCTGGATCCTCCAGGCGGTTCGCGAGAAGAAGGGCCGCGGCACCTACGAGAAACTCGCCGAGGAGATCATCGCCGCCTACAAGCGCGAAGGTGCCGCTGTGACCAAGCGCGACAACGTCCATCGCATGGCCGACGCCAACAAGGCGTTCGCGCACTTCGCCTGGTGACTCGCGGTTTCAGCCGCGTCGTCCACCGGTCAGCGGCGCCCGGCAGGTGAACGGCCCGGGAACATGACTCGTGGATGCCGATCTCGCGGTCGTTCTCGCGTCCCTGATTCAAGGCCGGTCGGCGGCGGCTCTGGCCACGCTTCACGACGGCGGACCGTTCGCCTCGATGATCCCCTACGCGACGGTCATCACCGGCGCGCCTCCCCGGCTCAGGTTCGTGACCCACGTCAGCGGTCTGTCCGCCCACACCCGCGACATGCGGGCAGAACCGCGGGTCTGCCTGCTGGTCATGGCGGCCGAGAGCGGTGACATCCCGCCGCAGGCGATGCCGCGCGTGTCGCTTCCCTGCGTTGCGGAGTTTGTGCCGTCCGGCCACGCCGACCACGACCTGCTCCGCGACGCTTATCTCGCCCGCTTTCCGCACGCCGCCGACTATTTCGCGCTCGGCGATTTTTCGCTCGTCGCGCTCGTGCCGCAGTCGGCCCGGCTCATTGCCGGCTTCGCGCGGGCGACCACGGTGTCGGCGGTCGATCTCGCCGCCGCCCTCGGGGCATGATGCTCCCGAAACGACGATTGACCACGGCCGCAACCGCTGCAAAACACCGCCCCGTCAGCGCAGGTCGATCCGCAGCGGCAGCATGAACAGCGGCCGGCCCGAACCGATCAGGGCGAGCGACTCGCTGTCACGCACGAGGCCGGCGAGGCCCGGGATGGCGGCGATCCGGACCTTGATCGTCTCGCGCAGGGCGGCCAGCGGGTCTGCGGCGATCGCGGCCACCGCGGGCGTGGTGCCTCCTTGCGTGGCCCCGAAGAGGTCGTCGAACAGCCCGCGCGGCTCCGGCAGCAGCATCCGCTCCAGCGGTTCGTTGGCCGGCAGTCCGGCCAGCGACCGCGCCTCGTCGATCGCGTCTTCAAGCGTGCCCAGCCGATCGACGAGCCCCGCCTCCTTCGCCATCCGGCCGGTGAACACCCGCCCCTCGGCGAGGGCGGCCACCTTCTCCATGTCGAGCTTGCGGCCGGCCGCGACCTTGGTGGTGAACAGCCGGTACACGTCCTTCATCGAGCCAAGGAACGCCTCCTTCTCGGCTTCGGTGAACGGCTTCCGGCCGGAGAGCCAGCCGGCATTCCGCCCCTTGCTGACGACGTCGGTGCTGACGCCGATCTTCTCCAGCCCCTTGCCGATCACCATCTTGCCGCCGACGACGCCGATCGATCCGGTCAGCGTGCCGGGCGCAGCCACCACCCGGTCGGCCGCGACGGCGATGTAATACCCGCCGCTGGCCGCGATGTCGGACAGGCTCGCCACCACCGGCTTGCGGGCCCGCTCGGCCTCGCGCCAGATCAGATCGCTGGCCAGGGCCGATCCGCCTGGGGAGTCGATCCGCAGCACGATCGCCGCCACGTCGTCGTTCTTCTCGGCATCTCGGATCGCCTCGATCACGGTGTCGGAACCGGCCGTACCGCCGCCGAACAGGTCGTCCTTCCCTTCTCCCCCCTGGATCGCGCCGCTGACGTGGATGATCGCGACGCGCTTCCCCTTGCCGGCGGGCCGGTCCTGCCCCTGGCCGGACAACATCTCCACGAGTTTCACCAGCCCGCCCACGCCGGAGAAGTCCTTGTCGAGCTTTCGCTCGCCGTAGTCTCGCGCCAGCCGCGGCGCCTCGGCCTCGCTCCGCCGGGCGAGGTCGGCGAACACCTCGTCCTCATACGCCACGGCGTCGATCAACTTCGCCTCCGCCGCCGCACCGGGCGTGAACACGCCGATGTCGACCAGTTCGCGTACGCGGGCCGCGGGCAGCCCACGACCAACGGCGATCCCGTCGACGAGCTGCTCGTAGAGGTCGCCGATCCAGCTCTCGTACTGCTGCCGTAACTGCGGACTCATGCCGTCGCGGGTCAGCGGCTCGGCCGCCCCCTTGAAGTCGCCCACCTGAAGAATCTCGGCCTGCACGCCGAGCCTGTCGAGCATCGACTTGAAGAACGTCATCTCCGCCCGCACGCCGGTGATTTCGAGCGTGGCTGCCGGCGGCATGGCGATCGAGTCGCAGGCCAAGGCGACGGCATAGTGAACCGGGTCACCACTGACGAGGTGGGCGGCCACGGGCTTTCCCGCCTTGCGCAGGCGGCCGATCGCCGCGCGGATTTCGTCCGCACGAGCGCGGCCCAGATTCGGACCGTCGATGGACAGCAGGAGCCCCTTCACACGATCGTCCTTGGCAGCCTTGTCGATCCGCTCCACGATTCGGTGCAGGTGCGGCCTGACGTCGGCCAGCATCCCCCCCTGCCCCACGCCCTCCGGGATTCGACCGGCGAGATGGATATGGGCGATCGAAGTGCTCGACTTGCGCCGCTGGCCTTCGGCGGCCGAACCTGCCGGCTCGCGATCCTTCACGGAAGGAGACGGATCCGCCGAACGGCACGGGAGGCCGAAGGCTGCGGCGAGGAGCGTGGCAAGGGCTAGCGAGCGGGTCGACATGGTGACTCCGGGACGACGAGGAACGGGCAGGAACACGCCCGGCGGGGGGCCGACGACCCGTCAGGCTACCCCGGCGGCGCGCTGCCGTTCAACATGCCGTCGGCGGCTGTGTCCGGAGTTTCCGGAAAATTCCTGCCAGCCCCCTTGAAAATGAACGGCCGTATAGTAAGATACCGACGTCCAGAAGACGTGTCGCCGTGAAGTCGGCGGCCGTCGCGTCACATGCCCCCTCGCCCCCACACTCAGGAGTGCGGATTTCCCGCAGGCATCATCATGGCCAAACGAAAGGCGTCGTCCCGTACCAGCGCCCGCAGGACCTCTTCCCGCACCCGTTCCGCGAACGGGCGTCCCGGTCCGGCCCGGACCGCTGCCGCGCTGGCCGCCATTCGACGTAATCCATTCGGCCTCCAGGCGACGCCCGAAGTCGATGAGGGAGACGCCCCCACGGAACGTCAGATGGAGATCTATGCCTTCATTCGCGACAAGATTCACTCCCGTGGCTACGGTCCCACCGTTCGCGAGATCGGCCAGGCGTTCAAGATCAAGTCGCCCAATGGCGTCGTCTGCCACCTCAAGGCTCTGGAACGCAAGGGCCTTATCATTCGCGGCAAGAACATTTCGCGGGCCATCGAACTGGTCAACGAACCCGCTCACCTGCGCGGTCTGCCGCTCGCGGGCTGGGTCGCCGCCGGAACCCTCCGAACGGCAGACGAGCAGTCAGAACGAATCGACTTCGCCGACCTGTTCAATCGGGACAATCACTTCGTCCTCAAGGTGATGGGCGACTCGATGATCGATGCCCAGATCGCCGACGGCGACTGGGTGATCATCCAGAAGAAGCAGTCGGCCCATGCCGGCGACATCGTGGTGGCCCAGACCGAAGACGGAGAAGCCACGCTCAAGTACTGGCACCCGGAGCGGGACCGGATTCGACTTCAGCCTGCCAACACGTCGATGAAGCCGATCTACGTGAAGAATGCCCGCGTGCTCGGCGTGCTGGTCGGGGTCGTTCGCAAGACGTAGGCCGCTTGGCTTGCCGGTCGTTTGGGGCCGGTCGCCTGGGACGGGTCACGCTGGCCTGTCGAGCACGCCTTCCTGCAGATGGTGGAGCTTGTTGTAGAGCGTCTTGAGGCTGATACCCAGTTCCTCCGCGGTCCGCACCTTGTTGCCGCGGTTGCGCTCGAGGCCCTCGACGATCGCCTGTATCTCCAATTCACGGAGCGTCGCCGGCGGTCGTGGCGTCGGCATTCCGATCACCGGTGCCGGAGGCTGCTGCGCCTCGCTTGCGAACGTTGCCGGCTGCGGCCCGACGTCCGCCCGGAGCCTGGAGCCTCCGAATCTGCCGGGCAGGTGCTCCGGCCGCAGGGGCAGTTCGTCGCAGAGCACGAGCGCATGCTCGATGACATTGGCCAGTTCGCGGACGTTGCCCGGCCAATGATGAACGGCCAGCAGGTCATACACGGCCGGCGTCGCGACGGCGGCGTCCGGAGGGGTCTGTGGACGTCCGCGGCGGACGAAGTGGCCCACCAATGTCGGGATGTCGTCGGCCCGGCTGCGAAGCGGCGGCACCTCGATCTCGAACGTGTTGATCCGAAACAGCAGGTCCTCGCGAAAATCTCCCGCGGCCACCATCTGCTCGAGCGACCGGTGCGTCGCGCAGACCACGCGGACGTCCACCGTGATCGGCTGACTGTCTCCCACCCGGCGGATCTCGCCGCTTTCCAGGGCCCGGAGCAGGCGGGCCTGCAGCGGCCGCGGCAATTCGCCGATCTCGTCGAGGAACAACGTCCCTCCGTCCGCGACCTCCAACAGGCCGGCCCGATGCTCGTCGGCCCCGGTGAACGCTCCTTTGCGGTGGCCGAAGAGTTCGCTTTCCACGAGGTGTTCCGGCAGGGCGCCGCAATTCACCGCCACCAGCGGCGCGGCAGCCCGGCCGCTCTGTTCGTGGATCGACCGGGCCACGAGTTCCTTGCCGGTGCCGGTTTCGCCATGGATCAGCACCGCGGCCGTGCTCCCGGCCACGCGGGCGACGAGTCTCCGTACCCGCTCCAGTGCGGGCGACGCGCCCACGAGGTGCGTCACCCCCTCGGCCCGGCGGACACGGCGTTCGAGGGCCCGCAGGCGGGTGGTGAGTTCCCGTTTCTTTCGCACCCGCTCCAGCACGGCCTGGATGTCGGCGAGTTTGCACGGCTTCGTCAGGTAGTCGAACACTCCCTGCCGAACGGCGGCGATCGCGCTCTCCACCGAAGACTTGCCGGTGATGATCACGGCCTCACTGTCGGGAGAGGTCTCCCGCAGCCGGGCGACGACGTCCAGGCCGCCCGCCCCCGGCATGTCGAGGTCGACGATCACGCAGTCGTAGGCGGTGCGATCGAGCGCCGCGATCGCCGTCCGACCATCGGGGCAGATGGTCGCCTCGTGCCCCAGTCGAGGTAGCTCGATCCGCATCAGTTCCTGGATCGATGACTCGTCGTCAGCGAACAGGATCCGCATCGGCCGCACGCTGTGTTTCGTCATGGTTGCTCCTGGTTCATGCCGCCTTGTCTGCCTTGGCCGCCTTGTCTGCCATGTCCCGCGGCCGCGCCGCGGTCGACGCCCGGCCGACTTCGGCCAGCGGCAGCCGGACGCGGAACGTCGTCCCCTGGCCGGGGCCGGCGCTCGTCGCCTCGATGCGGCCGCCGTGATCGGCGACGATCCGCTGCACGATCGACAGGCCGAGCCCCGTGCCCTGCCCCGCCCGCCGCCGGGTGAAGAAGGGCTCGAAGAGATGCTCCAGCACCTCGTCGGTCATGCCGCAGCCGTCGTCCGTGACGATCAGCACGCCCTCTCCGCCGCCGCGGCGGACCTCGACCCGCACCCGCCCCTCGTGCTCGATCGAGTCGAGGGCGTTGACGAGGAGGTTGAGCACGACCTGCTTGATCTCCTGCGGGTTGGCCATCACCATCGCATCCTGCTCGCGGGCGATCTCGATCGTCCGGCCGGCGAAGCGGCCGACGTGCCGGAGCATCTCGGCGACGTCGTCGACGAGGGGCACGAGGGCCGTCGCCTGCCGCCGCACCTCGCCCAGCCGGGAGAAATCGAGCAGTTTTTCCGTGATTCCCTTGCAGCGAAACGCCTCGGTCTGGATGAGCTCCAAATAACGACTCGCGACCTGGGCATCGGCGGCGTGCATGCCGCCGAGCCGGCTCTCCAGCGACTCGGCGCACATCGCGATCGAGGCCAGCGGATTGTTGATCTCGTGGGCCACGCCTGCGGCGAGAAAACCGACGCTGGCCAGTTGCTCGCTGCGTATCACCTCGCGAGTCCGCAGCTGCACCTGGCGGTCGAGGTCGTCGCGGATCTCCTGGAACCGCTCGGTCATGTCGTTGAGGGCGTCCGCCAGTTCCGCCATCTCGTCGCGGGTATCGAGCCGGATGCGATACCCGAAATCGCCTGCCGCCACGCGCCGCGAGCCATGGCCGAGGAGCCGCAGCGGCCGGAAGATCCAGCGGTAGGTGACCACCGCGATCGCCGCCAGCAGCGCGGCCGCAGCCAGGGCGGCGGCGGACGTGGTGAAGATGAGCGTGTGATAGCCGCTGCGGACCTCGCGGGAGAGGTCGTGAAGCCCGTCCTGAAGGAAGGTGGGCAGTTCGGCCGTGAGCGACGAGAGCCGTTCCAGATGGGGGGCCGCCGCTGCCAGCATCCGCCGGCCGCCGTCATTGGCCGCCAGCCGCGTCAGTTCGTCGAGGGAGGAGGCGATGTTGCCGGCCGTGGCCCGCTCCCGGCTCCGGTCGCCGAATGGCATCGTCTCGATCTCCCCTTCGTCGAGAACGTCCCGATAGCGGTCGAGCAGCACGTGCGCCTCGCGCAGCGTCTCGCGCCATGCGGCGGCCTGCGATTCATCGCCGGCGAGGCCGCGGGCCTGGGCGAGCCGCAGTCCGGCGACGCAGCCGTCGAGCGCGCTGGCACGGGGCAGTTCCGCAGCCCGGCAGGAGAGTGCGCGAACGAGCCGGCGGTAGGAATAGATGCCGACGAAGCTCGACGCCGAGAGCGCGACGACCATGACGCCGAGCAGCAGGGCGCAGAGCACCAGTTTTTCGCGGATCGGCCGACTGCGTTGCACGACCGACCTCCCTGTCGGCGGACGAGTGCCGCGCGAAGGTGCGCGGGGCGGGAAAGATAGCAACCAGACCCCGCCGGCCATAGACGGAATTCAGCCCATCCGTTTTTCCCTCTCCCATGAACAATCAGGGACGACTCCCCCACCGTCACACCGCACCCGGCTCATCGGAACGTCAGCGCGGGGCTGCCCATGCCCCGGGAGCCGGCGTAGGTGGCCAGCGAAGCCCGGAGGGCGGAAGCACAGCCACCTCGGAGTGGCGCAGGGCATGGATGCCCGGAGCGAACGTCCGGCGACCGGGGCGTGGGCAGCCCCTCGCGGGTTGGGCGTGTCGACCCGCGTCGACCGACGAAAGGGCTCGACGTGCAGACACACATCGCCCCTCAGACGAGTCCCCAGCGTTTGCGCAAAAACCATTCGCTGCACATGCAGGCCGCCAGCAGGAGCAGCATCGGCCACTTGTCCCACGGCGTGTACGACCACTCTTCCTGCGTCTCGAAGGCAGCGGGGCGCTCGGCGATCTCCGTGAAGATCGCCGCCAGTTCTTCCGGCTGTCGCACGCCCCCCGGCGTCGCTTCGGCAAGCTGCTTCATGAGGAGCGGGTTCGCCCTCGGGTTGGCGAGTTCCAAGTCCTGGCGGAACACCGTGAATCGCTGCGACTTCTCCTGCATGCCGGTGCCGCCCGGCCGGCCGGCCTTGACGACGAGCCGCCAATCACCCGGCTCAGTGCAGTCGATGACGGTGCCCTCCCACGCATCGCCCTGCTTGGACACACGCACCGTCCGCTTCTCGTTGTTCGGCCCCTCCAATGTCGCTTCCAACGCGGCGTCGGTGACCGGCGTGCCGTCGCCTTTGGCGATGCCGGCGTTGAACTCCAGGGGCGTGCCCGGAGAAATCCTGCGCTGGGCGAGACGCACCCAGAGCTTCTCCTCGCCGGCATCGTCCTGCTTCGCCAGCCAGAGCACGACCTGCCGCCAGAACCGTCTGTGCTGCGCGGCCGCGCCCCCCATCTCCCAGCGCCACGTCTCGTCCACGGCGCAGGCCAGCACCCGGCCGTCGCCGTACTCGCGGACCACAGCCAGCGGCCGGCCATCGGCCGTCACCGCCACCGGCCGGGCCGCGGGCGCGAGCCGCCCCAGGTCGTTGGCCCACGGCAAGGCCGGCAACGACTCCCACACGGAACGGGATTCGGCGGCGGACTTTCCCAGCCGCATGAACGACACGTCACCGAACCGCTCGTGGGGCAGCATGCGCAGCGGCCCCTTGATGTGCAGCCCCTCGCGGACCGGCTCGTCGAACGGCTGGCGGGCGATCCGATCGGCTGCGAACGGCACGAGCGGACCGAGAGCCGATGATGCCCAGCCACCGGCCTCGAACGCATGCAGGCCGCCGAGCAGGCCGATGCCTGTGCCACGCTCGACGCGGCCGAGGATCGTCCGCAGGTCGTCGGGCCGCAGGGCCGTCGAATCCAGATCGCCAATCAGATAGACGGCATGCTCCTTTTCCAGCGTCTTGGCCAGATTCACCGGCCAGGTGCGACGCTGGGCGGAGTTGATCAGTTCGTAGTCCACCTGCAGCTCGGGGATCGACGCCAGCGTGCGACGCAGCCGGGTCTGCTCGAATCGCGGCGTGCCCTCGAGGTACAGGATACGCAGGCCGCCTTCGACGACTTCCACGAACGTCGAGAGCTCGTTGTTGGCGACGACGACCTCACCCTCGAGCCGGTCCACGACGAGCGACAGCTTGCGCTCGCCTACGGTCTTCGGTGTCCAGGGAAGTCGCACCGGCTCCTCGCCGCCGCCGGCACCGGCCTTGACGGTCGTCCGCGCAACCTCCTCCATCGCGCCGGCGTCATTTTCGACGAGCAATCGAACCGTGGCACTGCTTCCGGCCAAGCCCTCGAGTTGGATGCGACCCGCGACCTCCAGCGTGTTCTTCACCGACACGCGGTCGACCTGCGGAAGCTGGATGACCGCCGCATCCCGCCCCTGCCCCGCCCCGCGTTGCTGCCCGAAGGTCACGGTCCAGAGCGGCGCCCCCATGTCGCCCAGACGCCGGGCGGTCGTCTGCGGGGGCGCGTCCCGCGGTGCATGGGCCTGCTGCGCCCCGTCGCTGAGCAGGATCACGCCCGCGAGCGTCCTTCCGGCCAGGGCCCGCAGGCCGTCTTCGAGGGCGGCCCCGATCGCCGTCTCGTCGGCGGAGGCGGCATCGGCCCAGTCGCCGAGCGGGAAGGGATCGTCCCCGACGGGCGCCAGCGGATGAAACTCCCGATCGAATGTCCAGACCGTGACATCGACCCCTCCGGCGGCGACGAGTCCTTTCGCCACCGGCCCCGCCGCGGCGAGCGCCTCGGTCATTTCGCGCCACCGGGTCCGTCCGCCGGGTCCATCGGCCACGTTCATGCTCTGGGATGCATCGGCGAGCACGAGCACGGTTCCCTGCTGCCTGGCCTTCGTCGTGGCCACGAACGTGGGCCGCATCAGGCACAGGACGACCGCCAGGAAGGCGGCCAGACGCAGGGCCACGAGCGCGAGCACCTGACGCCTCGAGACCCGGGACCGATCCGGCGGCACGGCCAGTAGCACGGCCAGCAGCGCGGCTGCCACGATGGCCACTCCCAGCCACGAGCCCACCGGCTCGAACTGAAGCGACAGTTCTCGGAGTGCGGTCGTGGCGATCATGAACCCACGCCCTGCAGAGGAGGCGGAGCCGGCGGCATGCCGGGAGGATCAGGCGGGAGCGGGGCGGCGGGCACGGGCGGCGGAACGGCAGGCCGGGCTTCCGCGAACGATTCCGCGATCACCTCCATGGTGCGTTGACCGGCGGCTGCCCGCGGCGCGTAGAACCGGTTGGCGACCATCCAGTCGGCGGCCATCGCCAGGGCCGCGAGCAGGATCACCCAGCCGTACATTTCGGCACCGACCCGCTCGAGGTTGACGTCGCGGACGAGGTCGGCCTCGCTGCGGGCCAGACGATGCCCCGGGCCGAGCAGGGGAGCGATCCGCTCGTCATCGAGTCGCACGAAATCCGTGGTCGCCGGAGCCAGATTCGCGCTGAATCCCCGGCTCACGCCCGCCACTTCACCACCCACGCGAACCTGGTAATTCCCCGGAACCTGCGTTGCCGTGACGGTGACCGTCCCGCGGCGCTGATCCACCGCGGCCGGGAACTCGTCCCCGGTCGGCGTGCGCACGAAGGCGGTGGCGACGTCGCGCCGATCGAGGTGGAGCACGGTCGGTGTGCCGGCCGTCACGTTGCGGTCGTCCGAGGTGTCGATCGCCCGGAGCACGGTCTCGTTCGCGAGAATGACGAACGGCCAGGGCGTCTCGTCGAGGCCTCCTGTGAGCATGTTCCAGGCATCGGGGTCGGCAGCGGACTGCGACACCGGCGTCGTCACGACGATCACCGTCCCCTGCCCGACCCGATGCTCGAGCACCGCCGGGAGTCCGTTGCGATAGGCGGCGACAACGGCGACCGTCTCTTCGGGATCGCCATCCTGCCGGTCCACTCCCGCCTCGTCCGCCGCGAACTCCCAGTGGCGCCAGACCGGGAAATCCTGCCACGGGACCGCGTCCCCGACCCGGCGGAAGACGGCGAGCAGGGGATGGTCGAGCGCCACCGGCGCGATGTAGTTGAAGTCCGGGTCTGTGGTGGCACGTGCGGCCGACCGCCAGACGCGGACGAGCCGGCCGCCGAGCACCCGGCGCGAGGCGTCCGAGTTGAAGCGGGCGGGGTCGCCGGCCCGCGGCCCGAGCCAGACGACGAGCCCCCGGCCGGCAGCGGTCCACTGCTCGAGCAGTTCCCAGGTCCGCGCGGACAACGGCGGCGGATCGACGAGCACCATGCCACGGGCCTCCTCCCAGCCACCGGCGTCGAGCGTCGCCACGTCGACGAGGGCGGCGTCGAACCGGGCCCGCCCCGCCTTCCGCATCGCCGCCGGAGCGATCGCCTCGGCCACGAAAAAACCGGTTCGTGCGGCCGGGGCCGGCGCCGCGACCACGACCCGCGCCGGTGCCCCCACCTCGACGGTGAGGGATCGCAGGTTGTCCGCGTCGAGTTCGTCGCTTCCTTCGAGCACGACGCGTCCCTGACGGAGCCCCGGCTCGAGGCCGGCGATCTCGAATTCGACCCGCTGCGACTCGTCGGCCTGCCACGTCACCGGCTTGACGGCCCGCCGCGCATAGCGGCCGTCCGGGCCCAGCATCTCGACCGCCACCGGCCGCACCGCCTCGGGACCGGTCCGCACGAGATCGACCGCCACCGTGAGCGAGGTGCCCGCCGCGATCCGCTCGTTGGAGAGGTCGATCGCGGCGATGGCGAAGTTCCGCGGCCGCGGCGCGGACACGTCGACGAACAGGACGCTGGTGCCGGGATGGGTCTTGGCCACGTCCAGCGGCGCCACGTTGTCCCACGCGCCGTGGGAGCAGTCGGTGAACACGTAGAGTTCCTTGCGGGCCAGCGGCGACGTGTCGAGGAGCCGCAGACCCTCGTCGATCGCCCCGCGGAGCGTGATCGCCGGCGTCGCCACCGCGAGCCGGTCGATCCGGGCGGCCGCGGCCGCGATCAGCGGGGCGAAGGCGGCGGCCCCGCCTCCGGTGTCGATCGTCGCCACCTTGCTCGACGGCGGCAGCTTGGCGAGCAGCACCCGCGCCAGCTCCGCGGCCTGCTCCAACCGGGTGCGGTTGGCATCCCGGAGCTCCATCCGCGGCGCGGTGTCGAAGATGAAGGCCGCCGCCACCGGCCCCTCGCGGTCCCCGAGCCAGCCGGCGCCCCGGAGCACGGGACGGGCCAGCGCCAACGCGACGAGGGCGATGGCGGCCATCCGCAGGAGCAGCAGCAGCAGGTGCTGGAGGCGGAGCCGGCGCCGGTTCGCCTGCACCCGTTCCTTGAGGAAGCGAACCGCGGGAAACTCGTGCTTCACGGGCTTCCGCCGCATGAGCAGGTGGAGCACGATCGGCACGGCGACGAGCGCCGCGCCGCCGAGCAGGAGCGGCGTGAGGAACGACAGGCCCATGAAAAGATTGTACCGGCGGCCGCGGCCACCCGGACCGGCGGCGGTCGCCGCATTTCCCGGTCCGCCGCCGGTCGCCCCCGCGCCGTCGTCAGAACCGGTTGCGTCGGCTGACGAGATACCCCATCAGGGCCTTGTCGAACTGCATGCTCGTGTCGATCGGCACGTAGTCGATGCCTGCCTGGAAGCAGGAGCGGCGAAAGTCCTCCCGAAACGCCTCCACCGCCGCCACGTACTCTCGCCGGGCCGCGTCGGCGTCGATCACCAGCCGGTCCCCCGCCTCCGGCTCGGTGAGCTCCACCATGCCCTCGAACGGAAACTTCACCTCCGCCTCGTCGAGGACGTGGAACAGGATCACGTCGTGCCCGCGGTGCCGGAGCCGCAGCAGGGCGTCGCGAACGGGGGCGGGGTCGCCGAGCAGGTCGCTGAACACCATCACCAACGACCGGTGCCGAAGCATCGCCGCCACCTGGACCAGGCTCCGGGCGATGTCGGTGCGGCCGGACGGCTTGATCTTCGCCAGCACGGAGAGCACCTGGGCGATCTGCGACCGCCGCGACCGGGCCGGCAGCGAGGCATGGAGCTTTTCATCGAACACCAGCAGCCCGCAGGGATCCTGCTGGTGCACCATCAGCCAGCAGAGCGCGGCCGCCAGCGAGATCGAGTAGTCGAGCTTCGTCAGCTCCTGGCGATACGTGTAGGCCATCGACGCGCTCGTGTCGACGACGAGGTAGCCGGTGATGTTGGTCTCGGCCTCGAACTTCTTGACGTAGTGCTTGTCGGTCTTGGCGTAGACGAGCCAGTCGATGTCCTTGGGGTCGTCCCCCGCGGCATACTTGCGGTGCTCGCTGAACTCGACGGAAAATCCCTGGTAGGGACTGGCATGCAGCCCCTGCAGGAACCCCTTGACGATGAACTGGGCGCGGAGGTCGAGACGGCTGATCTGCCGCACCACCTCCGGCTTCAGGTATTCCTCGACGGCACGCGGCATGGTTCAGGCCGTCCCCGGCGGCCGTCACTTCACGAGCTTGGGAATCTCCGGCTCGGGCGTCTCGCGGACGAGCCGTTCGATGATCGATTCGCTGGTCAGCCCCTCGGCCTGGGCCTGGAAATTGGTGGCGATCCGGTGCCGCAGGACCGGCACGGCGATCCGCCGGACGTCGTCGAGCGACACGCTGAAGCGGCCGTCCATCGCCGCCATCGCCTTGCCTCCCTGGATGAGGAACTGCCCGGCCCGGGGCCCGGCCCCCCAGTCGACGAGTTCGGCGACGTAGGGGGGCGCCTGCGCGTCCTTGGGCCGGGTCGCCCGCACGAGCCGGGCGACATACTTCACCACATACTCGCTCACGGCCACGCTGCCGACCAGCTTCTGGATGTTGACGATCGCCCGGCCCGAGAGCACCTTGCGGACCTCCGGCTTCTCCGCCCGGGTCGTCGCCATCAGGATCTGCTCCTCCTCCGAAGCCGAGGGGTAGCCGACCTTGATGTTGAACATGAACCGGTCGAGCTGGGCCTCGGGGAGCGGGTAGGTGCCCTCCTGCTCGATCGGATTCTGGGTGGCGATCGTGAAGAACGGGTCGGGGAGCGTGTGCGTCTCCTGGCCGACCGACACCTCCCGCTCCTGCATCGCCTGAAGCAGCGCCGCCTGGGTCTTGGGGGGCGTGCGGTTGATCTCGTCGGCGAGGAGGATGTTCGTGAAGATCGGTCCCTCGACGAAGCGGAACCGGCGCCGGCCTGCCTCGTCCTCCTCGAGGACGTTCGTGCCGGTGATGTCGGATGGCATCAGGTCGGGGGTGAACTGGACCCGCTTGAAGCCGACGTCGAGAATCTTCGCCAGCGTGGCGACCATCAGCGTCTTCGCCAGCCCCGGCACGCCTTCGAGGAGGCAGTGGCCGCGGGTGAAGATCGCCGCGAACAGTTGCTCGATGACCTCGTCCTGTCCGACGATCACCTTCTGGAGCTCGTCCTGCATCACCTTGCGGTGCTGGGCGAATTCGCCGAGGACGTCGTCGAGGGTCTTGGTGCGCGGAGCGGTGGACACGCCTGCCTGCTTTCCTGGGGGACCTGCGCCGGATCGGGGACCTCCAGTATCGCGCTCCGTGGCCGGCCCGGCAATCGGCAGCCGTCCTTTTCGCACGCGGCCACCCAGCCCTGCCGAGTGACGTGTGGTAGTCTGTGACGACGGTCCGGATGCGCACGTCGTCTCCCGGAGAGCCTCATGCCGACGCTGCCTGTCATGTTCCGGAGGCTCGTGGAGTTGGTGTCCCTCTGCCTCCTGCCCGCAGGACTGCTCGTCGCCCAGGCCCCCGCACCCAAGCCGCTCCGGCCCGAGCAGGTCCAGCGGTCGATCGACAAGGCCCGCGACTGGCTGCTCAAGCAGCAGGGACCGAACGGATCCTGGGACAATGCGCGGTTCGGAAATGCTTCCGGGCCGACGGCGCTGGCGATGCTCGCCCTGGCCAACGCGGGCGTCGCCGCCGACAACCTCAACATGCAACGTGGGCTCAAGTGGCTCCGCGGGCAGGAGTCGGAAGACACGTATTCGGTCTCCTTGCAGACGATGGCGCTGGCGATCGTGTCGCCCGACGCCGACCGGAAGATCATCCAGCGGAACGTCGAGTGGCTGGAGCGGATGCAGATCCGCGGCGGCCCGAACGCGGGCGCCTGGAACTACGGTCACCGGCAGCGGGGGGGAGGCGATCCGTCCAACTCCCAGTTCGCCGTCCTCGCCCTCCACGAGGCCGCGCGGGTCGGCGTCCGCGTCCGCGACGACACCTGGAAGAAGGCGCAGGAGTACTGGGCCGATCTCGCCAACGCCGACGGCTCGTGGGGGTACCACCAGGGCACGGCCGGCACCGGGAGCATGACCTGTGCCGGCATCAGCAGCGTCTGGATCACGACCGAGCACGTCGGCCTGCCCGACGCCCGCGCCCAGCAGGAATCGGTCTCCTGCTGCGGCGGCGGCGCGAGCCCGAAACTCATCGATCGCGGCCTCGACTGGCTGGGGAAGCGGTTCACGGTCCGGCAGAACCCCGGCGGCCCCGGCGAGGGAGGCTGGCTGTTCTATTACATCTACGGCCTGGAACGCGTCGGCCGGTTCACCGCCCGGCGGTTCATCGGCGAGCACGACTGGTATCTCGAGGGCGCGAGCACGCTCGTCCAGGTCCAAAACGACATCACCGGCAACTTCGTCGCTCCGCGCATCGAAGACCCGATCATCGCCACGAGTTTCGCGCTGTTGTTCCTCGCCAAGGGGCGGCGGCCGGTGATCGTGGCCAAGAGCCGCCACGAGCCCGACGCCGACTGGAACCGGCACGGCCACGACATCGCCCACCTCGTCGAATACGTCGAGGGACGCTGGCGGAAGGACTATCCCGCCGGCCTCTCCTGGCACGTCGTCGACACCCCCTCGGCCACCGTCGCCGACCTCCTCCAGGCGCCCGTCTTCTGGCTCTCCGGCAAGACCCTCTTCGATCTCGGTCCCGACGCCGGCAAGCGGCTCCGCCAGTACATCGACGAGGGGGGCTTCGTCTTCGCCGAGGCCTGCTGCCCCAAGAGCGGCGAGTTCGACCGCCGCCTCCGCCAGCTCGTCGGCGAGATCTTTCCCGAGCCCGAGTACAGGCTCCGCCTCCTGCCTCCCGAGCATCCCGCCTGGCACGCGGAAGAGATCGTCCCGCCGGAGCTCCACCGGCCGCTCCTCGGCGTCGACTACGGCTGCCGCACGAGCCTCATCTACGCGCCGCCGACCGACCTCGAGGCCGGCGGCCAGCCGATGCCGAGCCTGTCCTGCCTCTGGGAGCTCGGCGGCCACGCCCGCAAGTCGCTCCCCGCCCCCGTCCAACGCGAGGTGCGGGCCGCCCTCGACATCGGCACCAACGTCCTCGCCTATGCCACCAACCGCGAGCTCAAGCGCAAGGACGAGCTCCTCGCCGTCGCGCCCCGCGACGCCAACGCTGCCGCCCGCGGCGGCCGCGGCCAGCTCGCACTCGTCAAGCTCAAGCACTCCGGCATGTGCGACGCCGCCCCGGCGGCCCTGGCCAACATCCTCCGCGCCGCCGCTCGCGAACTGGGAACCCCGCTCAGCGAAACGCCCGGCCAGATCGACCCCGCCGATGCCGCACTCTTCGACCACCACCTCGTCTTCATGCACGGCCGCCAGGGCTTCGCCTTCGACAGGCCACGCCGCGAGCGGATCGCCCAGTTCGTCGACCGTGGCGGCACGCTCCTCGCCGACAGCGTCTGCGCCTCCGCTGGGTTCACGCAGGCGTTCCGCACCGAGATCGCCGCCATCCTCCCCGACCACACGCTCGAGGAGATTCCCGCCGACGACCCGATCTTCACGGCCGGACAATACGGCGGCTACGACATCCGCGAGGTCACGCTCCGCGAACCGGCCGGCGGCGACGGCCCGCTCGGCGTCCGGCGCCGGAAGATCACGCCCAAACTCGAGGGCGTGCGCGTCAAGGACCGCTGGGCCGTCATCTTCTCCCCATTCGACCTCTCATGCGCACTCGAAAAACAAAACTCCATGGAGTGCACAGGCTACAGCCGGGAGGACGCCGAAAAAATCGCCCTCAACGTCCTCCTCTACTCCATCAACCGCTGACGCCGGACCGGTACACTGGAGTCGGGTCGTGAGTCGTCCACCACGCTGGCCGGAGGGCCGCATGCAGGTTCTGCGTCGAGTCGGGTCGCGAACGCTCTGCATGCTGGTCGGCCTCGGCCTGCTGCATGCGGGAGTCCTCCGCGCCCAGGCTCCCGCACCCGAGCGGCTCCGGCCCGAGCAGATCCAGCGGTCGATCGACAAGGCCCGCGACTGGCTGCTCGAGCAGCAGCGGGCCGACGGCTCCTGGCGGGGCGAGGGATTCGATTTTCCTTCCGGCTACTCGTCGCTGGCGATGCTCGCCCTGGCCAACGCGGGCGTCGCCGCCGACAACCTCAACATGCAACGTGGGCTCAAGTGGCTCCGCGGGCAGGAGCCAAAAGACACCTACTCGGTCTGCCTGCAGACGATGGCGCTGGCGATGCTGGCGCCCGACGCCGACCGGAAGATCATCCAGCGGAACGTCGAGTGGCTGGAGCGGATGCAGATCCGCGGGGGCCCGAACGCGGGCGGCTGGCACTACGGCGACAGGCAGGGGGGAGGCGACCCGTCCAACTCCCAGTTCGCCGTCCTCGCCCTCCACGAGGCCGCGCGGGTCGGCGTCCGCGTCCGCGACGACACCTGGAAGAAGGCGCAGGAGTACTGGGCCGATCTCGCCAACGCCGACGGCTCGTGGGGGTACCACCAGGGCACGGCCGGCACCGGGAGCATGACCTGTGCCGGCATCAGCAGCGTCTGGATCACGACCGAGCACGTCGGCCTGCCCGACGCCCGCGCCCAGCAGGAATCGGTCTCCTGCTGCGGCGGCGGCGCGAGCCCGAAACTCATCGATCGCGGCCTCGACTGGCTGGGGAAGCGGTTCACGGTCCGGCAGAACCCCGGCGGCCCCGGCGAGGGAGGCTGGCTGTTCTATTACATCTACGGCCTGGAACGCGTCGGCCGGTTCACCGCCCGGCGGTTCATCGGCGAGCACGACTGGTATCTCGAGGGCGCGAGCACGCTCGTCCAGGTCCAAAACGACATCACCGGCAACTTCGTCGCTCCGCGCATCGAAGACCCGATCATCGCCACGAGTTTCGCGCTGTTGTTCCTCGCCAAGGGGCGGCGGCCGGTGATCGTGGCCAAGAGCCGCCACGAGCCCGACGCCGACTGGAACCGGCACGGCCACGACATCGCCCACCTCGTCGAATACGTCGAGGGACGCTGGCGGAAGGACTATCCCGCCGGCCTCTCCTGGCACGTCGTCGACACCCCCTCGGCCACCGTCGCCGACCTCCTCCAGGCGCCCGTCTTCTGGCTCTCCGGCAAGACCCTCTTCGATCTCGGTCCCGACGCCGGCAAGCGGCTCCGCCAGTACATCGACGAGGGGGGCTTCGTCTTCGCCGAGGCCTGCTGCCCCAAGAGCGGCGAGTTCGACCGCCGCCTCCGCCAGCTCGTCGGCGAGATCTTTCCCGAGCCCGAGTACAGGCTCCGCCTCCTGCCTCCCGAGCATCCCGCCTGGCACGCGGAAGAGATCGTCCCGCCGGAGCTCCACCGGCCGCTCCTCGGCGTCGACTACGGCTGCCGCACGAGCCTCATCTACGCGCCGCCGACCGACCTCGAGGCCGGCGGCCAGCCGATGCCGAGCCTGTCCTGCCTCTGGGAGCTCGGCGGCCACGCCCGCAAGTCGCTCCCCGCCCCCGTCCAACGCGAGGTGCGGGCCGCCCTCGACATCGGCACCAACGTCCTCGCCTATGCCACCAACCGCGAGCTCAAGCGCAAGGACGAGCTCCTCGCCGTCGCGCCCCGCGACGCCAACGCTGCCGCCCGCGGCGGCCGCGGCCAGCTCGCACTCGTCAAGCTCAAGCACTCCGGCATGTGCGACGCCGCCCCGGCGGCCCTGGCCAACATCCTCCGCGCCGCCGCTCGCGAACTGGGAACCCCGCTCAGCGAAACGCCCGGCCAGATCGACCCCGCCGATGCCGCACTCTTCGACCACCACCTCGTCTTCATGCACGGCCGCCAGGGCTTCGCCTTCGACAGGCCACGCCGCGAGCGGATCGCCCAGTTCGTCGACCGTGGCGGCACGCTCCTCGCCGACAGCGTCTGCGCCTCCGCTGGGTTCACGCAGGCGTTCCGCACCGAGATCGCCGCCATCCTCCCCGACCACACGCTCGAGGAGATTCCCGCCGACGACCCGATCTTCACGGCCGGACAATACGGCGGCTACGACATCCGCGAGGTCACGCTCCGCGAACCGGCCGGCGGCGACGGCCCGCTCGGCGTCCGGCGCCGGAAGATCACGCCCAAACTCGAGGGCGTGCGCGTCAAGGACCGCTGGGCCGTCATCTTCTCCCCATTCGACCTCTCATGCGCACTCGAAAAACAAAACTCCATGGAGTGCACAGGCTACAGCCGGGAGGACGCCGAAAAAATCGCCCTCAACGTCCTCCTCTACTCCATCAACCGCTGAACCACGTGCCGTGGTCAGCTCTCGTCGTTGCCGGAGCCGCCGGACGTGAGGAAGCTGGCGTAGTACAAGAGCGTGAGGACGCTCTGCAGGGTCGCCGCCACGTACGTCCACGCCGCCGCGTTGAGGACGCGATTCACCGCCGGCATGTCGGCCCGCGGCACGATCCCCAGGTCGACGAGCCGGGCCTTGGCCCGGTTGCTGGCGTCGAGCTCGACCGGCAGGTTGACGAGCTGGAAAAACACCGTCGCCCCGAAGAGCAGGATGCCCAGCCAGGCCAGCGGCTTGAGGGCCGCGCCGAGCCCGATCATGAACACGAGCAGTCCCAGGCCGCTGCCGATGTTGGCCACCCCCACGGCAGCGTTGCGGATCGCCATCAAGGAATAGCCCTGGGCGTCTTGGAGGGCGTGCCCGGCCTCGTGGGCGGCGATGCCGACGGCGGCCAACGACCGGGCCCCGTACACCTGCTCCGAGAGCCGCAGCACCTTTGCCTGCGGGTCGTAGTGGTCGCTGAGCTGGCCGGAGATAGGCTCTATCTCCACATCCGTGGCTCCAGCCGAATCGAGGATGTGGCGGGCGGCAGCGGCACCGGAGAGCGGGGCCGGCTCGGCGGCGGCGGCGGCGAACGAGGCGTGCACCTTCCACTGGGCCCACATCGCCAGCAGCATCGCCGGGGCGATGGCCAGAAAGTAGTTCGGGTCGAAATAGAAGAAAGGCATGCGAACCTCCACCTCGGTCGAAAGGCCGGAACATCCTCCCGGTCGGATGTATTCTAAACCGATGCCCGCTCCCGGCCCCGGATCGACGTGTCGTTTCTACGCAGCTGCTGCGGCGGCGGTTCTACCGCTCGCTGCGGCCCCGTTCGCGGCGACGACCGGCTGCGGCGCTCCCCCTGCCCCGGCCGCCGTCGCGGCGGATCCGGCCGCCGCGAGGGTGATCGGTGACCGCATCGATGCGGCGCTCACCTTTGCCCGGGAGCGGCGGCGATTGAACGCGGCCGTCCACGGCGCCTGGCAGGTCGTGCATGGCGTGCTCGCCTTCGGACAGTCGTTTCCGCTCGAGTATGACGGTCGGGTGGTGCCCGCCCTCGATCACCTGCTCGGGGGCGGTCCGATCGCCGGCTGGAAACTGCGTCCCGGCCGACCTGGCGTCGTCGCGGTCGTGGAGGAGGGGAGCACGATGGGCCAGGGCCATCCCGACCAATGGCTCGGCTACCTCTCGCAGTGCGGCGTCGCCGGCGGCCCCCGGGACCGCGGCGGCATTCCGCTCGACACGCGGCTCGTCGTCGCCGGCCGCGAGCGTTCCGTCGCCGACCTGCTCACGCAGGCCAAGCACGACATCCGCGCCGGGCAGGAGGCGACGTGGACGCTCATGGCGCTGGCGACCTATCTGCCGACGAACACAACGTGGACCGCCGGCGACGGCGATTCATGGTCGGTCGAACGGGTCGTGGCAATGGAGGCGGAGGCCGAGATCTTTTCGGCGGCCTGCGGTGGAGCCCACCGACTCTACGCGCTGGCCGTCGCCGTCGCCGCCCGGCGCACAGAGGGATTCGCGTCGCCTGCCGACACCGCCGACCGCGAAGATGCCGACGGCTGGACGGCGGCCCGGCGGGTGCTCGACGATTGCATCGACAGGGCGCGCCGGTTCCAGCACGAAGACGGGACGTTCTCGATCCATTCCTTCGAGCGGCCGGGAGCGACGCCCGACGTCGGGGCCCGGCTGTCCGCGACCGGTCACGTGTTCGAGGTGCTGGCGGTGGCGCTCGACGAAGGCCGGATTCGGGAGCCGTGGATGACGCGGGCCGCCGATCGACTGACGACGCTCCTCGAGCAGACGTCCGACGTGGCCGTCGAGTGCGGCGGCCTGTATCACGCCTGCCATGGCCTGGCGATCTACCGGCGCAGGATCTCCGCCCCGGTGCCGGGCGCGACGCCCTGAAGTCGACGCGGCTTGCGCCAGGTCGCCGTCCTCGACGTGAAAACCGCCTCAGCGGCCGTCGAGCCCGCGCAGGACGGACAGCACGGCATCGACGAGCACGGCCGTGTCGCCGTGCCAGTCGATCGTCACGCTCTCCTCGCTGGCCAGCTTCTTGAGCTGGGCGCTGCCCTTGGCAAACTCGTCCTCGCCGATGATGAGCGCGAGCGGAAAGCCGCGCTGTGCCGCCAGCTTGAGCTGCTGTCCCAGCCGCTTCGGCTCCGGAAAAAACTCCACCGCCACCCCCTGACCACGCAGGGCGGCGGCGATCCGCAGGTAGTCGGCAAGATGCTGCGTTGAAAAGTGGACCAGAAACAGGTGGGCGGGCGTCTCGGCGGTGGCGTTCCGGCCGAGTTCCTCGAGCCCGGCCAGGAGCCGATCGATGCCGAGCGACGCCCCCACGCCCGGCAACGGCTGCTTCGTGTACAGCCCGGCGAGGTTGTCGTAGCGGCCACCGGAGCAGATGCTCCCCAGCCCAGGCAGGTCGTCAAGAAAGCTTTCCAGGATGATGCCGGTGTAGTAGTCGAGGCCGCGGGCGATCGCGGGGTCGATGACCACCCTGCCCTCGGCGACGCCGGCGGCCCGCGCGCCTTCGATGATCCCGTGGAGCGCGGCCACGCCGTCACGGCCGGCGGGATCGGCCCCGACGAGCGACTCCAGGCGGGCGAGCACGTCCGCCGGCGGTCCGGAAAGCGCTGCCATTTCCAGGAGCGAATCCGTCGCGGCGGCCGGGACACCGTGCCCCTGCAGTTCGGCCGCGACGGCCGCCGGGGGCGCCTTGCCGAGCTTGTCGAGGCTGCGGAGCACGCTCGCCGATCGATCGGTCAGCCCGAGGGTCGCCAGCACGCCGCCGAGCACGCGCCGGTCGTTGACACGGATCGTGAACGGTGCCGCCCCGACGGCGGCCAGGAGGTCGTGGACCACGAGGACCATCTCCAGGTCGGCCACGGGGCTCGTCGTGCCGATCGTGTCGAAGTCGCACTGCATGAACTCGCGGTACCGGCCGCGTTGCGTGTTCTCTCCCCGCCACACGCTGGCCATGTGGTAGCGCTTGAAGGGGAGGCCGAGCCGGTGGACGTGCTGGGCGGCGAATCGGGCGAACGGCACGGTGAGGTCGAACCGCATCCCCACGTCCCGGCCGCCGTGATCGGTGAACCGGTACATCTGCTTGTCGGTCTCCTCGCTTCCCTTCCCGGTGAGGATCTCGAGGTATTCCAGCGCCGGCGTATCGATCGGCGCGAAGCCGTAACTCCGGTAGACCCGCCGGACGACGTCGAGAATCTGTTCCCGGGCCAGGGCCTGCGCGGGCAGGTGGTCGCGGAAGCCCTTCAGGGTGCGTGGTTCGATCATGGAAGCGGGGGGTTCGGTCAGAGGATCGGCAGCAGGGGAGGCTTCGGGCCGCGGATCGACCGCCCGCGATTCTTCTTCCGCCTCCCGTCGCCGATGTTCTCGCCGCCGGGCCCGAGGACCGCGTCCATGTACTCCTCGACCTGTTCGGGAGTCTCGAAGTACTGGTCATAAACCCAGTCGTCCTCGTACTCGCATTCCTTCGTCGTGTATTCGCGACAGATCTGCGGCCGGGTCTCGTAAATGCCGCAGCGCTGGTCGTCCTGCAGGTGCTTGCAGACGGTGTGCACGCAGACGTACCAGTCACCCTCTTCGGTGAACACGGTGGCCTGGTCGTGGAGCAGGAACCAGCGGATGTACTCGAACTCCTCCCGGGTCGTCGGCGTCTCCAGCGGCAGGGCGAAATAGCGGCAGCACTTCGCCGTGCAGTGTTCGCAGAGCACCTGCTCGGCGGGCACGTCCGCGCGGCTGGGCTTGGCCGCGAGCACGGGGAGAGGCAGGTCTACGGTCGGCATCGGTGGTCTCCGATTCTCTGGGCCGCGGTGGAGAGCGGATCAATATAGCGTCTGGGCGAGCGTCTTCATGGCGTCTTCCCCCACGGCGTCAGGGCCGCGATGCGACCGCTATACTGCCCGGCGGCGCCACGGTCCACGAGACACGCCGTAGACAGGCCGCCGGGGAGAAGGGAGTCGCACCGTGCCGAAGCGCTGGCATATCAGTCCCCACGACGGCGCGGCGGTGGCGGCCCTGGAGCGGTCGGCCGGAATCCCGGGCATCGTCGCCAGCCTGCTCGTCGCCCGCGGCGTCGGCGATGCGGCGACGGCCCGGACCTTCCTCGGCGGCACGCTTTCCGACCTGCGCGACCCCGACCTGCTTCCCGGCGTTCCCGCCGCGGCCGACCGGATCCTCGCCTCGGCACGGGCGGGGCGGAAGATCGTCGTCTACGGCGACTACGATGCCGACGGGATGTGCGCCACGGCGATCCTCATGGGCTGCCTCGAGGCGATCGACGCCAAGGCGAGCTGGTACGTGCCCGACCGCGTCGAGGAAGGCTACGGTCTCAACACGCAGGCGCTCGAGTCGCTGGCAGCGGACGGTGCGGGTCTCGTGGTCACCGTGGACTGCGGCATCGCCAGCGTGGCGGAGGCGGACCGGGCCCGTGAACTGGGTCTCGAGCTCATCGTCACCGATCACCACTCGTTCGCCGACACCCTGCCCGCGGCCGACGTGCTCGTCCATCCGCGGCTGCCGGGGTCGGGATATCCGTTCGGGGAGTTGTGCGGTGCCGGCGTCGCCTTCAAGCTCGCCTGGGCGATCGCCACGCGGGCCAGCGGCGCACGGCAGGTGACGCCTCGGCTGCGGACGATGCTTCTCCGGGGGATCGGCCTGGCGGCACTCGGCACGGTGGCCGACGTCGTGCCGCTCCTCGACGAGAACCGGATCTACGTGAAGCATGGTCTGGAGTGCCTGCGTCAGCGGGGCGGTGCCGGCCTGGCACGGCTCATCGAGCTCGCCGGCCTGCACGAGAAATCGGCGCTCGAAAGCGAGGACGTCGCCTTCCGGCTGGCACCGCGTCTCAACGCCGCCGGCCGGCTCGGACAGGCGGCCTGCGGCATCGAACTGTTGACGACGGCCGACGACGCCCGGGCCGCGAGCCTCGCCGACTACCTTCACGAACTCAACGCGCAGCGCGAGACGGAGGAGCGCAGCATCCAGTTGGCGGCGACCAAGCAGGCGAAGGAACGCTTCGATCCGGTGGCAGATGCGGCGGTCGTGCTCGCCGACCGCGGCTGGCATGCGGGCGTGATCGGCATCGTCGCGGGCCGGCTCGCCGAACGCTGGCACCGGCCGGTGGTGATGATCGCCCAGGACATGCACCAGGGGCGGCCGGCGATCGGCAGCATCCGCAGCGTGCCCGGGTTCGACGTCCACGAGCCGCTCATGGCCTGCCGCGACCTGCTCGTCAGCTGCGGCGGGCACGCGGCCGCGGCCGGCCTGCGGATCGACGACGCCAACATCGACGCCTTTCGGACGGCGTTTTGCGCCGCGGTCGATGCGCGGCTGCCGGCGGCCCTGCGCCGCGCCCAGCTGACGATCGAAGGGGAGACCACGCTCGCCGGCCTGACGCTCGACGCCGTCGGCCAGCTCGAGCGCCTGGCGCCGTTCGGCCAGGGGAACCGGCGTCCGATTCTCTGCGCGTCGGGCGTGCGGCTGGCCGAACCGCCGCGGCCGATCGGCGCCGGTGGCAAGCACCTGGCGATGCAGTTCATCCAGCACGGTGCGCGTGTCCGCGGCGTCGCCTTCGGTGCCGCGGAGTGGCTCCCCCATCTGCCGGCACCGGGCCAGCCGTTTCACGTCGCCTTCAAGCCGAAGATCAACGAGTTCAAGGGGAGGCGGACCGCCGAGATGGAGGTCATCGACTGGCGTCCGGATGGAATCGACGTGGCCGCCGACCTGCCGGAACTCGTCGCCGCCTCGTAGAATGTCGAGTGCCAAACCTGTCGTGTCACCGGGAGCCTGTCTCATGTCGACGTTGCATGTCCCGACTGCGATCCGTGACCGGCGGGGCTGGGCCGCCGCCTGTCTGCTGGCAGCCCTGCCGGCCGTCTGCGTCGGCGACGACTGGCCGCAATGGCGCGGCCCCAACCGCGACGGCGTCTGGCGGGAACGCGGCATCGTCACCGCGATCCCCGCGGCGGGACTGCCGGTGCAGTGGCGGACCGACGTTGGGGGCGGCTACGGAGGTCCGGCGGTGGCCGACGGCCGCGTCTACCTCCTCGACTACGTGCGTCGCGAGGGAGCGGTGGCCAACGCCCCGAACTCCCGCACCGCGCTCGCCGGCAGTGAACGCGTGCTCTGCCTCGACGCGACCACGGGCCAGGTGTTGTGGAAGCACGAGTACGACTGCCCGTATTCGATCTCCTACGCATCGGGGCCACGGTGCACGCCGACGGTCGTCGACGGCCGCGTCTACGCGCTCGGTGCCGAGGGCCGGCTTTCGTGCCTCGACGCCAAGACGGGCGCGGTCCTCTGGGAAAAGGACTTTCGGCGTGACTACGCCGCACCGACGCCGCTCTGGGGCTTCTGCGGGCATCCGCTCGTCGAGGGGGACGCGCTGTTGTGCCTCGTGGGCGGGCCGGGGAGCGTGGCCGTGGCCTTCGACCGACGCACGGGCCGGGAACTGTGGAAGGCGTTGACGGCGAGCGAGTCGGGCTACTGCCCGCCGACGATGATCGAGGCGGCAGGGACGCGTCAACTGGTGATCTGGGATGCGGACAACCTCAACAGCCTCGATCCGGCCAGCGGGTCGGTGCACTGGTCGCAGCCGCTGAAGCCGATGTACGGCATGTCGATCATGGCTCCGCAGGTGGCGGACGGTCCGGACGGCCGCGTGCTGTTCGCGAGCGGCATCGGCCGTGTCGGGGCGGTATTCCGGCTCGCGGCCGACAAGCCCGGCGCGACCGTGCTCTGGCGCGGAGAGCCGAAGTCGGCCGTCTACTGCGCCAACAGCACCCCCTTCATCGTCGGCGGCACGATCTACGGGTGTGACTGCGACACCGGCATGCTGACGGCCGTGGAACTGGCCACGGGCCGCCGGCTCTGGGAGACGGCGGCCCCGACCACCGGAGACCGGCGCGGCAAGCACGGGACCGCCTTTCTCGTGCGTGAGGATGCGGCGCCGGGGCCGGTGCGGACCTGGCTCTTCTCCGAGACGGGCGACCTGGTCCTCGCCCGGCTGTCGGCGGAGAAGTACGAGGAGATCGGGCGAATGCACCTCGTCGATCCCACGAACGAGTGCTTCGGGCGGGAGGTGGTCTGGAGCCATCCGGCCTTCGCGCGGGGCTGCATCTTCGTGCGCAACGACCGCGAACTGGTCTGCGTCCGGGCGACCGAGTGATGGTCGGCCCTGGACGGGCCGGATGCCGCCGGAGCGGCCGGGCCGCGGCGGCCCGCAAAAACGAAAGCGGCGTTGTCCCGGAGGCGGGCTGCGGGTACGCTACTAATTCTTCCCCGCGGGGTCCGGCTTCGGTCGGTGTGCCACGCGACTCGGGGCGTAGCTCAGCCTGGCTAGAGCGCTACGTTCGGGACGTAGAGGTCGCTGGTTCGAATCCAGTCGCCCCGACTCGGTTGGTTTTCCAGTCTCCCGTCTGCCGCAGAGAATGCGGCTTCTTCCGGGAGTTGCGCGGTTCGGGTTTTCCGGACTGCCGTTCCATGCCCCCTGATTCCGCGCCCTGCTGCGCCGGATTCTGCGCGCTTTTGGCCGTCGGAAGTGCGCGCGTTGAATGCGCGCACTCGGGATCGGCCCACTCGGCGGCGTCGGCCGCGGCCCCGTCGGCGTGGTGCGGCAGCACCTGGGCGTAGTGCTTCATGGCCACCGTCGGGCTGTGGCCCATCCAGCGGGCGATGGCGGCGATCCGTCCGGGGAACTGCTCCAGCCAGTCGCACTCGCAACTGCTGCGGCAGTTCTGGAATGGCTTCTCCCAGACCTCGAGGCCCGCCCGAGCGATGAGCCGGAGGAACTCCGTCCGGAGGTTCGCCGCCCCGTCGGCGACGCTCGGGACGATGCGGGCCTCGCCCGGCTCCGCGGCGGCCCGGCAATGCTCCAGGATCGAGAGCAACTCGCCGCACACGGGAACGAGCCGCTCAGCGTGATGGCCACCGTGGTGCTTCGTCTTTTCGCTCGTCACCCGCAGAAACATCTGGCGCTTCTCGCCGGTCGCCCTGGGAGCCAGGTCCGTCCACCGCAGGCCGACCAACTCGCTCGGCACGCGCAGGCCCGCATACCGGGCGAGCCCGACGATTGCGGCCCACTCGGGCGTCCGGCACGCTGCCACGAGCTTCTCGGCGTCCTGCCGGCTGACGTAGTGCATCCGTGCGACGTTCACCTTCGACCCGCCGCGAACGCCGTCAAACGGGTTCGTCTCGATCATCTTCCAGCGCAGACCGCGGGCGAATATCTGGCGAGCCACCTCGATCCGTTTGGCCTGGGTGGCGACCGCAAGCGCCTTTACCACGGGCGTCCGAGCCCGGCCCACGAGAGCCTTGTGGGGCGCGGCGAGCCAGGAGCGGTATTCGTCGGCGCGTTCGGCCGTGATCGTTGAGAGCGGCGCATCCGCCCCGAAGAATGCGAGCAGCGCATCCGAGCACTGGTCGTAGACCTTCCGCGTGCCAGGCTTCGCCGAGGATCGCTCGAGGAACTTGTTCACCAACTCGCCGAGCGTCGCTTCGGGCGCGGCCCCGGCCCGCGGGGCGACCAGCCCGACCCGCGCGAGCCGCTTGCGGAGCACCGGCGGCAAGTCGGCGATCCACTTCGCCAGTTCAGGATCGTGCGCCGTGCCCTCGAAGGAGTCGGCCACAAGGCGCTCGACCCGATCAAGGATCGTCTCCGCCATACGCTTCGAGACCCGGCCTGTCTTGGTTCAGCGTGAACTGGAATCGCGAGGGCAAGGCGTAAGGGAACACCGTGCGGCTCCATGCCGCTTGAGTCGCGGCCTCCGGCCGCGAAGGTTTTTCGCATTGGTGCCGATCCCGAAGG
>Ga0315899_10000341_pt1 | contig 57689 bp, 64 predicted proteins | sample LakEriMetagenome_2_FD_203518 | JGI IMG/M metagenome (GOLD analysis project Ga0315899, IMG submission 203518) | Freshwater fungal communities from buoy surface, Lake Erie, Ohio, United States - Buoy 4 MA112 | ecosystem: Environmental > Aquatic > Freshwater > Lake | place: USA: Lake Erie, Ohio... | reverse complement strand
CTCGACCTGGCTGCTGCAGAAGCAACCCCCGTTGCCCTGACCGCACCTGCGATCGGCTGAACCTGACGGTTCCAACCCAACTGCCCGAGGGCCTGGTTCGCCAGGCCCTTTTTTTTGACCTCAGGGCTTCTGCCAGAGCACCGGGCAGTGACGGTCGCTCAGGTGCATCGCTGCGCGGGAATGCTGAGGAGGTGAGTACAGCCAGCACCAACCGATGGCCGGCTTGATCAGGGGCTATGCCTGCACCCCTCCCAGCGAACAGCAGGGGTTCCTGCTGCCTCTCGCCCTGATGTGCACCCTGCTGCTGCTGCTCAGCGGCACCTCGCTGCAGCTTGCGGTTCTACAGGCCCAGCGCGTGCAGGCCGCCCAACAACGGCGCAGCGCGAACGACGATGTCCTCATCTCCGCCGCCCATGCCACAGCGGCACAGTTGCTGGGCCGCTACCGCTGCCTGCAGGATCAGCCATTTGAGGCTTGGACAGGTGCGACAGCGGCCGGGAGCTGCCAGCCCGATCTGAATCCTGCCTCGCTGATCCAGGTTCAGCTGTGGGAGCAGGGCGCGGAGATCAGCGGCTGGACACCCAGCGACAGCGGCGGTGTGCTCAGCGTGCGGCTGCCGCTGGGCGGCCCGGAGCGGCACTTTGCGCTGAGCTTCAGGCCGGCGCTGGCCCTGAAGGAGGCGCGCTGATGCGACTGAGCGAACTGGTGGCGTCCGCCGTGATCTTTGGCCTCAGCACGGCCGCCGGCCTGCAGCTCACCACGCTGGCGCAGGCCAGCCAGCAGCGCCTGAGCAACCGCAGCGAATTGCTGGCGCGGATTGAACAGGATCGACTGCAACTGCAGCGCCACTGGCAAGAAGGCGCCCGAGTCGCGAGCGCCGACTGCAAGGTGAGCAACCTCCAGTTGGCGAGCCGGGCTGCGGCCCTGCCACTGCCGGCCCCACTGCAGCGGCAGCTGATCATCAGCGACGACGATCAGTCCCTGCTGGTGAGCTGGAGCGCCGCCGGGCAGGCGCAGCCGCTGCGGCGCCGGCTGTTCAGCCCGGCGGGACTGGGGCTCTGTGGCGACGGCAGCGCTGCGGGAGCAACACCATGACTGCGGGCCTGACGCTGCCGGAAGCCCTGATCGCCGTCGCGGTGCTGGGGATCCTGAGCAGCCTGGCCCTGCCGGGTGCCCAGGAAAGCGTGCGGCGCCAACAGGTTGAAACCGCCAGCCGGCACTTGAGCGCGAGCCTGGAGCGGGCTCGGGCCCAGGCGGAACAGACGGGCCAGCCCTGCGGACTCAGCCTGGGAAGCGAGGGCTGGCAAGCGCCAGTCGGTGGCGCACTGCCAGCCTGCCTGGATGAGGAGGGACCAGGGCTGAGCCCCGGAATCGGCATCGGCCACGACATCAAACTGCGCCACACCTTTCCCAGCGTGCTGCGGATCACCAGCAACGGTCTGGTGCTCGATGGCGGCACGGCCGTGCTCAGCCTCGCGGGCACCAGCCTGCAACGCTGCCTGGTGATGGCACCACCCCTTGGGGTGGTGCGCCAAGGGCGCTACCAGGGGGCTGCCACGAGCGAGCCCAGCAGCACTGCCTGTCAGCCGGATCCAGGACTATGAGCACGATGGCCGGCTTTTCCCTGGTGGAAACCGTGATCGCGATGGGCCTGGGCCTCAGCCTGACCGGCACGATCATGCAGACCCTGATCTGGCAGAGCCAGGCGCACAACGGAGTGGCACGACTCCTGCGGGAGCGGGCGTGGCAGCAGCGCACCCTGAGCCTGATCGCGGCGGATGTGGCCAGAACCCGGCGAATCAGCGCCAAACCCGAGGCTGAGCAGGCCGCATGCGAGCTGGCGGGACGCCTGCCAATCCTGCACCTGGAAACGACAGCCGGCGCGATCACCTACACGGTGGGTCCAGCACCGAGCGGCATCTGGCGCGGTCGGGTGCTGATGCGCTGCGGGCCGGCGTTCGACCTGCAGGGCAATCACTCAGTGGCGACCCAGGCACAGAACCGCGTGGTGCTGGATGGCCTGCCGAGCACGGGCGATACCTGGAATGGCTGCCAGGAGCTGCTGGGCAGCCACGGCAGTGACATCACCAGCTCATCACGGCACGGGGTCTGGACCTGCCTGGATGCCAGCGGCACCCTGCTGGGGGTGCGCCTTCAGCAGCAGTTCAGGACGGGCGCACGCCAGCAGATGATCGAGACGCAACGGCTGCTGAGTACGACGCCGTGAACGATGCGCCATCCGGAGGGATCAGAAGATCAGCAGCCGGAGGGCGTCAGTAGTCACAGACGGGCGGCCCTGATTTCTTGGTCGCCCCGGGGCCTTCGGCACACTTGGTCAGCTGCGTGGATCCGTCCGCCCGCAGTGTGGCTTCCGCCTGGGTGGTGATGCCTGAGGCGAAGGCCGTCTTGAACACCTGAGCCGTGCCGGCGGTTGGACAGGTCGCGGCTGAATCAAGGTTGGGGTCCTTGTTGGTGACCCAATCGGCATGCTGACCGGTGATCTGCAGCGACGCGCAGGACTGGGCGGCCTGGACTGCCGTGGTGTTGGCCGCGATCACCCGGGCGCGGGCCTGCTGGTTGAGAATCGTTGGCGTGGCGAGCGCGGCCAGGATGCCCACGATCACCACCACGGTGAGCAACTCGATCAGGGTCAGGCCGGCCTGCAGCGAACCACCGCGGCGCGAGGCGGCCAGGCGCACCAGCAGGGCCCGCCGAGCCGTGAGACGAATTCGAGAATTGCTGGACATAACCATGGCGTTGCACCTCTGCGTGCGCGAGGCTAGTCACGTCATAGCGCATGAGGCCGGCGTTTGCTTGAGAAAGGCTGAACAATTGGCACAGCGATGCAGCACCGGCGCCACGAGCAGATCCACAACCTCCAGGGCAGTGATGCTCGCAGAGCCTGGGCGAACCCCGCAGCCCAGATCGCAGCAGGGCCTTGCGCTCCCCCTCGCCATAGCCGCCGCCACGCTATTGCTGGTCGCCAGCAGTGCGACATTGCTGCGGATCGACGCCCAGCTGCAGGACCAGCGCAGCAGGCAGGACAGCAACCAAGCAGGAACGCAAGACGAGGACATGCTCATCTCAGCCGCCCATGCCTACGGGGAGGTACTGCGAGTGAGGTTCAATTATAGAGGACTGAGAAGTAAGCCATTCAACGAATGGAGCAGTTGCCCGCCCACAACATGCAGGGTCGGCCCTGACAAACTCATACAAGACGCGAACGCGATACTCCCCCCCGACTGGCGAGGCCAGGTCAGACTGAGCGACTGGGTCCCCACAAGCCCCCCAGGCTCCTCAAGCCATGGGATCATGACTCTGACCGGAAGCAAAGGCAGCAAGAGATTCATCATTTACCTGGGCAATGAGAGCCTTCCTAAAGTGACCAAGATCTACTAATCCAAGCCACCCAATCCAGGCATGCAGACAGTTGAGGTCCTCGTTGCCAGCACCATCTTTACGATCGCCCTCTCCCTTTCGGCCAGCCTGGCCAGGCTACCATCCGCCGTCGAGGAATCAAAGCAGTTGCCAGAGAATGCCAGCCTGACATCGCCAGAGGAAAACGAACAGGAACTACAGAAAAAGATCGAGAATGACAGACTGGCATTGCAAGCACAATTGGAATCGATACCTCCGCCCAATCCCGGGGCATTCCCTCCATGTACCCCCATCGATACGATCATCGCTAAGGCCAACACCGTCGGCGTGCCAGCCGGGATATCACGCACCGTCACCAAGATCGAGACAGGCAGCCCGGACCATGAAGCGATTCAGGTGAGCTGGAATGCTCCCAATCAGAACCAGGAGCTCAGGCGTCGGATCTACACACGGGTGGGACTGGGCCAGTGCCGCTGATCCGACAACCGCAACTCAGGCATCTGGCCATCGGCAGTGGCTTCAGCCTGCCTGAAGCCCTGTTCATCGTCGCTCTGACGTGGCTGCTGATCATCGTGCTGACACCAAGGAGCACCCAGGTCGTCCCGGATCAGAACCTGGAGCTGGCCACAAGCCGAGTCGCTGCGGGACTGATCAAGGCAATGCTCAAGGCAGACCGAGAAAACAGCCCGTGCAGCATCAGCCTGACCCCCGATGGCTGGGGTCAGACCAACGACTCAGGCATGACGTCCTGCCTGGGAGAGGGCCAGGGCCAGCTCGAACCTGGCACGGGGCAGAATCTGAATGCACAGCTGAGATACAACAACTCCCCAGATCCCGCCGTGCTGACGATCGACCCCGACCCGAAGAATCCACGCATTTCGCCTGTTTCAACCGGAGGGACGAGAACCATCGTGATCACTGTCGACGGTGCCAGCCAACAACGCTGCCTCGCACTGGAGTCTGAATCAGGACTGATCCGGATTGGCCGCTATGAAGGCCCCACCACAGGCACGGTTCAGCTGAATCAGTGCACCATCATGACCGAGAACTGATAGCCGAGCCATCCATGAGAAGAAAACCACAAACGGCAGAGCGACACGAGGCCTGCGGTGGCTTTTCCTACATTGACGCACTGGCCGCTGCATCACTGAGCTGCCTGTTCGCGATTCTGGTGCAGAGCACGCTCGCACCGCAGCTACGACTGATGAAAAATGATCACAGCATAATCAGGGATAACAGCGACGCAGAACTGAAGATGGTGGCCGAGAAACTCCGGCTTGACATCAGAGCAGCCCAGCCCCCGGTCAGCACCAGCCCTCAGAATGAGTCAGCCGCGTGCGAACTTGCAGGACGGCGGCCAGTCCTGCATCTTGTAGATAGTTTGGGAAGGCCGATCACCTACTCGGTTGGCGACGCACCCGCACCGATCTGGCGCAGCCCCGTGCTGATGCGCTGCGCTCGCCCCAGCACCGGTGGCGCCGCCATCAATCAGGTGCTGATCGATGGTCTCGCCATGCCCCAGGAAGCCTGGTCAGGCTGCGGTGCCCTGTTCAACCCTGGCGAAGGTGAACCGCCAACGCTGAACATCGACCTGGCAAACTCCTCCCAGCTTGGTTTCTCGGCCTGCAGAAGGACGGACAGAAACGCCGTGGGCGTGCGCGTGATCCTGACGAAGGTCAATCCATCAACGAAGACCAATTATCAGTTCGAAGAACTGATGACCAGCAGCTCCTGATCCACAGCCCCCGCACCCCCCACTACTGCATCGGCCACCGATCTCTGCTGAACTGGAGCCGCCGCCGCGCCGATCGCCGTGTTCGCCAGCTTCAGCCTTCGCCGGGCCACCAGCCTCTCGGGGCGGATGGCGCGCTGGGGACTGCTGATCGTGCTGCTCTACGTGCTGGTGGCCCTGCTCACGCCGCTGCTGCTGGGGCTGGGCCTGCTGCCGGATGTCAACGCTGGCCTCGATCAGCCGATCTACGCCGCCCCCGGTCCGCAGCACTGGTGCGGCACCGATCGCCTCGGCCGCGACGTCTGCGTGCGCACCCTGGCCGGCAGCGGCGTGGCCCTGCAGGTGGTGCTGCTGGCCCTGGTGGCGGCCCTGGTGGTGGGCGTGCCCCTGGGCATGGTGAGCGGCTACCTCGGCGGCTGGCTTGATCGCAGCCTGGTGCTGCTGATGGACACCCTCTATACCCTGCCGGTGCTGTTGCTCTCGGTGGTGCTGGCCTTCCTGCTGGGCAAGGGCCTGCCCAATGCCGCCGCGGCCCTGTGCGTGGTGTACATCCCCCAGTATTTCCGCGTGGTCCGCAATCAGACCGCCCAGGTCAAGGCGGAGCTGTTCGTGGAGGCGGCCCGCTCGCTCGGCGCCGGCCCGCTCTGGGTGCTGCGCCGCTATCTGCTGCGCAACGTGATCACCTCCGTGCCGGTGCTGCTCACCCTCAATGCCGCCGATGCGGTGCTGGTGCTCGGCGGGCTCGGCTTCCTTGGCCTGGGACTGCCGGAGACCGTGCCGGAGTGGGGCAGCGATCTGCAGCAGGCGCTGACGGCCCTGCCCACCGGCATCTGGTGGACGGCCCTGTTCCCCGGCGTGGCGATGTTCGTGCTGGTGCTGGGCCTCTCGTTCCTCGGCGAAGGCCTGGAGAGCTGGCTCAGCGGCAGCGATGGCACCAGGGCCGCCCGCTGAACGGTCGCCCCCACCAGCCCCACCTGCCATCAGTGGCGCAACTTCAGCGTGCGCGGCAGCTGCTCCAGGATCTCCCCCTCAGACGAAAGGGACGGATAGGGCCGGCCCTGGCGGCGGCACCAGTCCGCCACCTGCGGATAGGCCCACTCGAACAGCAGGCGCCGGTAGGCCTCCTCACCCCCCGGGACTCCCTCCCCGGCCGTGGGCAGCACCCCGGCCTGTTCGCGCTGGCGCAGGGCCTCGAACAGCAGGGTGGCCGCCGCCACGCTCACATTCAGGCTCTGGACCATGCCCGTCATCGGGATGAACAGGGGCTGATCCACCAGGGCCAGGGCCGCCTCGCTCATGCCCCACTTCTCAGCGCCCATCAGGAAGGCGGTGGGTCCCGTGAAATCGCAGACGCGGTAGTCGCGCGCATCCACGCTCAGGTGGGTGCCGAACAGGCGGAAGCCCTGCTGCTTCAGACCGAGCAGGCACTCCTCGATCGAGGCATGGGGGTGCAGGGGCACCCATTTCTGGCTGCCCTTGGCGGTGTTGTTGAAGGTGCGCGGCCGGCCAGGCAGGCTCACCACATGGGCTTCCAGCACCCCCACCGCATCGCAGGTGCGCAGGATCGCCGAGAGGTTGTGGGGCTTGTCGACCGCCTCCAGCACCACCGTGAGATCCCCCATGCGGTGGTTGAGCACGGCCTGGAGCCGCTCGAAGCGGCGGGGCAGCAGGGGCATCGCGACGGCGGGGGCCAGCTGCTGCCATCGTCTCCGATGGCGGGAACGACAGCGTGACTGAGCCGCTCGGCTTCGATCAGCGGGTGTGGCGGATGGTGAAGCGGATCCCGCCGGGGCACCTGGCCACCTATGGCCAGATCGCCGAGCTGATCGGCGCCTGGGGCTGCGCCCGCCAGGTGGGCTGGGCCCTGCGGCGGCTGCCCCTGCCCTCCCCGGTGCCCTGGCAGCGGGTGGTGAATGCCGGCGGCCGCATCGCCATGAGCCCCAGCCGCGAAGGCTCGGACTGGATCCAACGGGAGCTGCTGCTGGCCGAGGGGATCCCGGTGCAGGCCGATGGCCGCCTGCCGCTGGCGCAGCACCGCTGGCGGCCGGACGCTAGTTGTGGAACAGATCCCGGCGATCCCGCCTCTTGAGCAGCTCAAGTGATGCGCACCACGGCAGCGGTGCCGGCACAGGAACGGCGGCCGGTCTGCTGCCGCGCCAGGTGGCCTGGCAGGTGCTGCTGGCGGTGGCGGCGGGGGCCTATGCCGATGGGGCGCTGGAGCGGGAACTCGGGCGGGTGGAGCTCTCTCCCCTCGACCGGGGCCTGGCCACCGAACTCACCTACGGCTCGATCCGCCAGCGGCGGCTGTTGGATGCCTGGCTTGATCAGCTCGGCAAGGTGCCGGCGGAGCGGCAACCGCCGAAGCTGCGCTGGCTGCTGCATCTGGGGCTCTACCAGCTGCTGCTCAGCGAGCGCGTGCCGGCGGCGGCGGCGGTGAGCACCACCGTGGAGCTGGCGAAACGCGGCGGCCTGGCCCGGCTGGCCCCCGTGGTGAATGGCATGCTGCGGGCCTTCCTGCGGCGCCAGGAGGCCGGCACGGCCCTGCCGTTGCCGGCTGATCCGGCAACGGCCCTGGCTGTGCGCCAGTCGCTGCCGGACTGGTTGGCGGCGGATCTGCTGCAGTGGCTGAGCGCGGACGAGGCCGAGGCCTTCGGCCGGGCCAGCAACAGCGCCCCGGCCCTCGATCTGCGCGTGAACCGGCTGCGGACCAGCCGCGAGGCGGTGCTGGCGGCCATGGCCGGCGCCGGTGTGGCCGCCAGCGCGATCGAGGGGGTGCCGATGGGGATCTGCCTCAGCGGCCGCAGCGGTGATCTGCGCCAGCTGCCCGGCTACGGCGAAGGCCATTGGTGCGTGCAGGACCGCTCCGCCCAGCGGGTGGCGGCGCTGCTCGATCCCCAGCCCGGGGAACGCATTCTCGATGCCTGCGCAGCCCCAGGCGGCAAGAGCACCCATCTCGCCGAGGCGATGCACGATCAGGGGCTGGTGCTGGCGATCGACCGCGGCGAAGCCCGCCTGCGGCGGGTGGATCGCAACAGCGCCCGCCTGGGCCTCACCTGCATCGAAACCCGCCACGCCGATGCCAGCCGACTGGCGGCGGCAGCGCCGGAACTGTGCGGCAGCTTCGATCGGATCCTGGTGGATGCGCCGTGCTCGGGGCTCGGCACCCTGGCACGCCACGCCGATGCGCGCTGGCGCATGACTCCTGCCGCCATTGAAGGGCTGGTCAGGCTGCAGCGCGAACTGCTGGAAGGACTGCTGCCGCTGCTGCGGCCCGGTGGGCGCCTGGTGTATGCCACCTGCACCGTGCATCCCCATGAGAATGGCGTGCTGATCGATGCGCTGCTGGCCGACCATCCGAGCCTGCGACGGCTGGAGCAGTGGCAGCTCTGGCCTGGCCAGCAGAGCGGTGCAGGCGATGGCTTCTTCGCGGCACTCCTGGAGAACGTCTAGGGGTTGGGCGGCGGCGGTGGCGCCAGAACCGGCGGCGGTGGTGCCGGCATGGGCGGCGGCGCGGTGTCCGGAGCCGGGGCTGCGGCCGGTGCCTCCGGAGCGGCGGCGGCCGGCTCAGCGGGGGCTGGGGTTCCCTCCGGCACCGCAGGCTGCGCCGGGGCGCCGGTGCCAGGCGGCTGCCAGCGGCCTTCCGGCGGCAGCCCTGGCTGGGTGAGCGTGGCGCCGCCGGTGCGGGGTGTGACGCGCGGATTGAAGCGCCCGGTGAGCACCGGCTTGGGCGGGAACTGACGCACCGGCAGATCCTTGACGAGGGGCCGCATGTACTCCGCCCAGGCCTCCACGGCCACGGCGCTGGTGCTGTTGGTGCCGCGATTGTTGTCGTAGCCCAGCCACAGTCCGGTGGTGAGCTGGGGGATGCCGCCGATGAACCAGAGGTCGCGACCCCCCTCCGAGGTGCCGGTCTTGCCGGCCACCGGCCGGCCCGGCATGGCGGCACCGGCACCGGTACCACCGTTCACCACCTGCTGCAGCATCCAGAGCATGGCGTCGGCGATGTCACTCGGCACGGCGCGGCGGCCGCGATCACCGTCCACGCGGCGGCTCCAGAGCAGATCGCCGTCGGGGCCCATGATCTCCTCGAACGGTGTCGGGCTGACGTAGACACCGCGGTTGAACACACCGGCATAGGCGGCGGTCATGTCGAGCACGGTCTGCTCGGTGGCACCAACGGCCAGCGGATAGAAGCGACCCAGCTCCCGGCTGATGCCCAGGCTCTGAGCCGTGGCGATGACGCGGTCGAAGCCGAGCTTCTGCAGCAGCCCCACGGCCACCGTGTTCAGGGAGTTCTGGAGAGCGACCCACAGCGGCACCGAACCCATCTGGCGACCGCCGAAGTTGCGGGGGCAGTAGCCGCCGTAGCAGCGGTTGGCATCACTGACGATGTCCTCGGGCTTCATGCCCTCCTTGAGTGCCGTGAGGTACACGAACAGCTTGAAGGTGGAACCGGGCGAGCGCAGGGCCTGGGCGGCGCGGTTGAACTGACTGGCGGCGAAATCCTTGCCACCCACCATCGTGCGCACCAGACCCGTACCCGGCTCCATCGACACGATGGCCCCCTCCATATCGCCGGTGGCATAGCGATTGATCGTGGCCTGAGCACGCTCCTGCCAGGCCATGTTCAGGCTGGTGCGGATCGTCAGACCGCCCACCTCCAGATCCTCCGGGCTCAGCACCCGCGGCAGCTCCTGCGCCAGCCAGCTGGTGAAGTAGGGCGCACGGCTCGTCCAGTACTTGGGCTCGGCCGGCCTGAGGGCCAGCGGCTCGGCATTGGCGCGCTGCAGCTGCAGATCATCGATGAAGCCCGCCTCGCGCATGCGCCGCAGCACCGTGGCGCGGCGCTCCAGGGCGAGCTCGGGATTCACCAGGGGGGAATACACCGAAGGGGCCGGCGGCAAGCCGGCAATCAATGCCGCTTCGGCCAGGTTCAGCTGCTCGGGCCGTTTGGAGAAGTAGATCCAGGCGGCATCGGCCACGCCATAGGCGCTGGAGCCGAGGTAAACGTTGTTGAGGTATTGCTCAAGAATCTGCTGCTTGCTCAGCTGGCGCTCGAGCTTGCCGGCCAGCAGAGCCTCCTTCAGCTTGCGGGCGATCGTGCGGTCCTGGCTGAGGAAGACGGTGCGGGCCAGCTGCTGGGTGATCGTGCTGGCGCCCTCCTCCACCGAACCGCGGCTGAGGTTGCGCAGCATCGCCCGGCCGATGCCCACCGGATCGATGCCATCGTGCAGGTAGAAGCGGCGGTCTTCGGCGGCGATGAAGGCCCGTTGCAGCAGCATCGGCATCTGGCCGGCGCTGACCTTCTCACGGGTGGCGGGACCCAGCTTCTGAATCACCTGCCCATCAGCCGAAAGCACCGTGACGGTGCCGGGGCGGTTGTAGGTGCTGAGCCGGCGCACATTGGGCAGCAGCGCATCAACGCCCTGCACCAGCAGCACCTGAGCGAGTGCAACGCCGACCCCTGCCCCCGCGCCGATCAGGCCGGTGGTGATCAGCGTGGGCCGCCGCAGTCGGTTCACATCACCACCAGGCCGCTATGGCCGATGGCCAGGGCTGTGACGAGCATGCCGAGCACCAGGAAGGGCTGGGCGCTGGCCTGGTACTTGACGTCGAAGGCGACGGGATCCCGCAGCAGCCAGATGTCCTGGAAGGTGATCTGAGGCACGATCAACAGCACCAGCAGCACCGCAGCGAAATGCTGGCCGATCGCGATCAGAACGGCAACCATCGCCAGCTGGAAGATGTCGATCATGCCGGCGCTGATCCAGCTGGCCCGCTCGATGCCGAACACAACAGGCAGGCTCTGCAGACCGAGGGCCCGATCGCCTTCAACGCTCTTGAAGTCGTTGACGACGGCGATGCCAAGACCGGCCAGTGAGTAGGCCAGGGTGAGCAGGGCCGTGGTCCAGGTCAGGTGGCCGAACAGGGCCTGACCGGCCCACCAGGGCAGGGCGATGTAGCTGGCGCCGAGGGCGTAGTTGCCCAGCCAGCCGTTCTGCTTGAGCTTCAGGGGCGGCGCCGAATAGATGAAGCTCACGAAGGAGCCGCCCAGGGCCAGCAGGAACAGCACCGGCGTGGTGTGCCGCGCCCAGAGATCGAGGCCGTAGGCCACGGCCAGGCCCGCCAGCAGCAGCACCCAGATCTGGGCCTTCACCTGCCAGAGGGGAATGGCACCGGAGGGAATGGGTCGATACGGCTCGTTGATCGCGTCGATCTCACGGTCGTAGTAGTCGTTGATCGTCTGCGTGTAGCCGGCCAGCAGTGGGCCGCTCATCAGCATGCAGGCGATCGAGGCCCCGACCTCGCCGGGGGTCCAGTGGAAGTTGCCGGAGGCGGCGGCACCGCACAACACACCCCAGATCAGGGGGATCCAGGTGACCGGCTTCATCAGCTGCAGCCGGATCTTCCAGATGTTGCTGGTGCCGGATGCACCCTTCATCCCCAGCAGTTGCCGGGCACCGGCGCCACTGGCAGCCGTGGGATTGGGAGAGTCGCTCACGGGCAGGGTGCTGGGATCTTCGAACGGCGGCAACCGCGATCAGGCGGCGGTGATCTCGTCGTCGAAGAACCAGGTGGTGGTGCCGTTGCTCAGCTGAACCACCACACCGATGCCCTTGCCGTCGGTCACCTTGAAGTCCTTGACGGTACCGGTGGCGTCAGCCTGAAGCGCAGCCACCAGATCGGCGGGGATGCGGTCGCGCACCCGGGTGACGCGCACCTTCGAGCCGATGGTGATGGCAGCCTGGGACATGTCCGGCGCGACGTGGAAAAGTGGCGACAGGCTAACCCCTGAGAATCCAGGGGTAGCTGATCCGGCCGCCCCGACTCCCGGTCCGCTGGCCGGCCCTGCCCACCCGAGCGCAGTCCCTGCCCCCGCCATGGTCGCCAAACGCATCATTCCGTGTCTGGATGTGGCCGAAGGTCGCGTGGTGAAGGGGGTCAACTTCGTCGGCCTGCGGGATGCCGGCGATCCGGTGGAGCTGGCCTGCCGCTACAGCGCCTCCGGCGCCGATGAGCTGGTGTTCCTCGACATTGCCGCCAGCCACCAGGGCCGCGCCACGCTGGTGGATCTGGTGCGCCGCACCGCCGAGGCGGTGACGATCCCGTTCACGGTGGGGGGCGGCATCAGCAGTGTTGAGGGCATCACCGAGCTGCTCCGCGCCGGCGCCGACAAGGTGAGCCTCAATTCCTCGGCCGTGCGCGATCCCGAGCTGGTGGCCCGCGGCGCCGAACGGTTCGGCTGCCAGTGCATCGTCGTGGCGATCGACGCGCGCCGGCGCGAGGGACCGGAGCCGGGCTGGGACGTGTATGTGAAGGGAGGCCGCGAGAACACCGGCCTGGATGCGGTGGCCTGGGCGCAGCAGGTGGTGGCGCTCGGGGCCGGGGAGATCCTGCTCACCTCGATGGATGGCGACGGCACCCAGGCGGGCTATGAGCTCAACCTCACCCGCGCCGTGGCGGATGCCGTGGCGGTGCCGGTGATCGCCAGCGGCGGCGCCGGCTGCATCGAGCACCTCGCCCAGGCCCTCGACGGCGGCCCAGCGGGTGGTCATGCCGCAGCGGCGCTGCTGGCCTCGCTGCTGCACGACGGCGTGCTGACCGTGGAACAGATCAAGACCGAGCTGCTGGCACAGGGGCTGAACCTGCGCCCCCTCGAGCAGCAGCGTGCGGGGCGCTGAGGCCAGGCCCGCAAGCGCGCCCCACCGTTACGCGCCGTTACAATTGGCTCATCACTGCATCGGCTCCTGACCCCGTGACGGCGCTGCTCCACCCCCACTCCACGGCCCTGGCAGTGGCGCTGGTGCTCGCGGTGATCGCCATGGTGGCCTGGGCCCTGCAGCTGATGCAGGCGGCCAGCGACCGCCGGGAGTTCTCGCTGATGCTGGCCGGTTGCATGGTCTGCTCAGCCGCCGTCGGCCTGGCGGCGGTGATGGTGATGAGCTTCACAAGCGCCGAGCGCCTGCAGGCCCAGGGGGTGATCAGCCGCTCTGAATCCGGTGATCTCGAATGGGCCGGCGGGGGTGTCAGTCTCGATGCGATCACCCTTCCCTGGGATGCCGCCAACGAGCCCCCCACCTGACGCCGAGGCCGTTCGCGAGCTGTTCGAGCGCATCGCCCCCAGCTACGACCGCCTCAACGACCTGCTCAGCCTCGGCCTGCACCGCCTGTGGAAGCGCCAGGCCATCGCCTGGCTACGGCCACGGCCGGGCCAGCGGCTGCTCGATCTTTGCTGCGGCACCGGCGATCTCGCCCTTGTGCTGGCTGGAGCGGTGCGCCCGGGCGGACTGGTGATCGGCCTGGATGCAGCGGCAGCCCCCCTGGAGCTGGCCCGCCGCCGCGCCGCCCGCCAACCCTGGCTAGCCGTGGACTTCCGCCAGGCGGATGCCCTGGCAACGGGCCTCGCCGACGGCGAAGCCGATGCTGCCGTGATGGCCTACGGGCTTCGCAACCTGCAGGATCCCGCCGCCGCCCTGGTGGAGCTGCGGCGGTTGCTGCGGCCGGGCGGCCGGGCGGCCGTGCTCGATTTCAACCGCCCCGCTGACGCCACCGGCCGCACCGCCGCCTTCCAGCGTTTCTACCTGCGCCAGGTGGTGGTGCCACTGGCGGGGCAGGCCGGCCTGAAGGAGGAGTACGCCTACCTGGAGGACAGCCTGCGCCGCTTCCCCACCGGCCCGGAACAGGAGCGCCTGGCCAAGGCGGCCGGCTTCAGCGCCGCCCGGCATCGGTGCCTGGCGGGCGGCCAGATGGGGCTGCTGCAGCTGGTGGCCTGAGGCGACGCGGTCGGCCCCGGCCCGTCGCCATCGACAATGGCGGCACGACCCGGCCCGCCGCCCCGTGCATTTCCAGGACATCATCCAGACCCTGAACCGCTTCTGGGCGGAGCGTGGCTGCCTGATCCTGCAGCCCTACGACACCGAGAAGGGCGCCGGCACGATGAGCCCGCACACGGTGCTGCGGGCGATCGGTCCTGAGCCCTGGGCCGTGGCGTATCCGGAGCCGTGCCGGCGTCCCACGGATGGTCGCTACGGCGATAACCCCAACCGGGCGCAGCACTATTTCCAGTACCAGGTGCTGATCAAGCCCAGCCCTGACGGCATCCAGGAGACCTATCTGGCTTCGCTGGAAGCCCTCGGGATCAAAGCCGCCGATCACGACATCCGCTTCGTGGAGGACAACTGGGAGTCGCCCACCCTCGGTGCCTGGGGCGTGGGCTGGGAGGTGTGGCTCGATGGCATGGAGGTGACCCAGTTCACCTACTTCCAGCAGTGCGGCGGCATCGACTGCCGGCCCGTGTCGATCGAGATCACCTACGGCCTCGAGCGCCTGGCGATGTACCTCCAGGACGTGGAGAGCATCTGGGATCTCTCCTGGGATGGCAACCGCTCCTACGGCGACATCTGGCTGCCGTTCGAGAAGGGGCAGTGCACCTACAACTTCGAGGCCTCCAACCCCGAGCGGCTCAAGCAGCTGTTCGCCCTCTATGAGGCCGAAGCCGCCGATCTGGTGGCCCAGAAGCTGCCGGCCCCCGCGCTCGACTTCGTGCTCAAGTGCAGCCACACCTTCAACCTGCTGGAGGCCCGTGGTGTGATTTCGGTGACGGAACGCACCGCCACGATCGGCCGCATCCGCACCCTGGCCCGTCAGGTGGCGGAGGCCTGGCTGGCGGAGCGCGAAGCGCTCGGGTTCCCGCTGCTCAGTTCCGAGCAGCGGGCGGCCCTGCAGGGAGCGCAGGCAGAACCGGCGGCGGCGTGAGCGGCAGCGGCCTGACCGCAGCCGGTGCCAGCACCGGCACCGCCGGGCCATCGAGGGTGTTGCTGCAGAGATCCAGCACGATCCGCTGCCCCACCGAGCCGGGCATCGCGGCCTGCCAGGGCTGCCACTGCCCATCAATGCGCCAGCTCAGGCGCAGGCTTTCGCACTGAACCGCCACGGAGGTGGCTCCGGAACCCTGCAGGCCGAGGTCGGCAGCCGATGCCTTGAGCAGCGTGATGCGCACGCCGCCGGGATGGAGCTTCCAGCCAGCCCAGTCCACCGCCGTGGCGTTGAACCACTTCCAGCGCACCAGGCCCGCCTGCTCCCGCAGGCTGAGGGCAGCCCGGTCGCGGCGCTCGGCCGGGCTGAGCAACAGGGCAGCCGCCGGCTCCTGACTGGCCTGGGGCGGTGGCGGTGCGATGCCGTCGGTTGGAGCAGGGGCGGCAGCAGCAGGCATAGCCAGCGGCAGCAGCGCAGCCACGAGCAGCACAGGGTGGGAGCAGCCCATGGGGCGGAAGAACTGCCAGACCATCGCTGCAGCGTCAGCGGCCGAACAGTAGGGGAACCCTGAGGAGATCGGGCCTCGCCGAACCACCATGGCTGCCGCGCTGCTGGCGCTGCTGTTGCTCGCCCTGAGCGCCGGGGTACTGCCCCTGGCAGCACCGCTGCAGGCCGTGATCCTGCTCGGACTGGGCGGCGGCGGCCTGCTGCTGGTGCGCCGCCGGCGCTGGAGCCTGGAACGGCAGGGGGCGCTGCTGCTGGTTCTGGTGCTGGCCTGGAGCTGGGGGGTGATCGCTCGCCCGGCCCCAAGCGCCATGGATCCGAGCCGGCTGATCCCTGCGGGCGACTCACAGCTGGCCGTCGAGCTACGCGGTCAGCTGATCAGCGATCCACAGCCCCTTGGCGACGGAGCGGGCTGTCGCCTGGCACTGCAGCTGAGCAACGGTCGGACGGAATTGCTGTTCCGCCGCTGCCCGCAGCTGCAGCAGGGCTGGCGCCTGAAGGCGAGCGGCACCCTGATACGGCCGAAACCGGCCCCCCATCCGCTGCTGTCCGGATCGGCGGAACGGTTGTCGCGCCAGGGGATCTGGAGCCAGCTACGGGTGGAGCGCTGGCAGCTGCTCAGCCGACCGGCCACGCCCTTGATCGACCTGCGGCGGCGGATGGCGACGGCCCTGGCCGGCAGTGGTGGCCCCGAAGCGGGCGGCGTGCTGGCCGCCCTGGTGCTGGGCAGTGCCGTGGTGCCGGTGCCGCTGACGGTCCGGGAGGCCTTCAGGGCCGCCGGGCTCTCGCATGCGCTGGCCGCAAGCGGCTTCCACCTGACGGTGCTGCTGGGCGCGGTGATGGCCCTCAGCCGCCTCGGTGGGCGGCCACTGCGCTGGGGCCTCGCCCTCGGGGCGATGGGGTTGTTCCTGCTGCTGGCCGGGCCGCAGCCCTCGGTGGTGCGGGCGGTGGCGATGGGGGCGATGGCGTTTCTGGTGCAGGAGAGCGGCCGGCGCGTGCGACCGCTGGGGGTGCTGCTGCTGTGCGTGCTGCTGATCCTGCTGGTGGCCCCGGCCTGGTTGCTGGATGTGGGTTTTCAGCTGAGCGTGGCGGCGACGGCAGGACTGCTGCTGAGCGCCGGCCCCCTGGAGGAGACGCTGCGCCAGCGCCTGCCCGGCTGGGCCGCCGCCGCCGTCGCGGTGCCGCTGGCCGCCTCCCTGTGGACGCTGCCGCTGCAGCTGCTGCATTTCGGCGCACTGCCGCTCTACGCGGTGCCGGCCAACATGCTGGTGGCTCCCCTGCTGACGCCGCTGACCCTGGGGGCGATGGCGATGGCCGTGGCGGCCCTGGTGGCACCGCCGCTGGTGGGACTGCTGGGCCTGGCGCTGGTGCCGCTGACCCGGCTGTTCGTGGCAACGGCCCAGCTGGTGGCGGGGCTACCGATGGCGCAGTGGCAGCTGGGCCAGATGAATCCAGCACTGGTGCTGCTGCTGAGCCTGGCGCTGCTGCCCTGGCTCTGCCCGCTGGCGGCGCTGGCGGAGGGAAGGCGCCGCTGGCTGCGCTGCGGCGGCGCCGGGCTGCTGCTGCTGGTGGTGATCCTGCACGGGGGGCAGCTGTGGCGCGATCAGCTGCTGCTGGTGCAGGACGGCGGCCGCGATCTGCTGCTGGCGCGCCACGCCGGGCGGGCGGCGCTGATCAGCCGCCGCCAGGACAACCTCAGCTGCAGCAGGGCCGGCCGGCTGGCGCTGGCCCTCGGCGTGCAGCGCTACGACTGGGTGCTGACCCTGGATCCGGTGCCGGCGGAGCAGCCGATCTGCTGGCAGAAGCTGACACCGACGCTGCTCACGCCTGAGGCGACGAGCCCGGCGCTGGCGGCCGGTCAACGGCTGAGCAGTCCGGGCCTGAGCGCGACGGCTCTGGCACCGGACAGCCAGGCGCTGCTGCTGCAGGCGGGCCGTCTGCACTGGGCGCTCCTGCCGAACCGACAGGCCTGGTGGAGCTGGCTGCAACGGCGGTCGGACACAGCCGAGCGGCCCAGCCTCGATGGGCTCTGGCTGGGGTTCCGGCCCAGCCAGCACGAACGCCGCCAGCTGCCGGCTCTGCCACCGTCGCGGCTGTGGTGGCCGGATGCCGGTTCAGGCAGCGGTTGGCGCCTGGCCTGAAGCGGCCCGGCCGGCCCGTAGACTCCACGGGTCACCTGGAGAGGTGGCTGAGTGGTCGAAAGCGAACGACTCGAAATCGTTTGAAGGGCAACCTTCCGTGGGTTCGAATCCCACCCTCTCCGTTTCAACAGCATCGCAACAGGGCCTGGATCCCTCAGGGCCTGCCGTAGCGACCGAGAGCCAGTCAATGCGCTGGCGAACGAACAACGGCGGACAGCCACATGCCGGGATGAGCACAAGCACTGTGCCCCGCAGAGCACCACTAGGCTGAGATTCGCCACGCGTGATCAATGCAGCAAGGCATTGCCAAGAGTTGTCTGGCAATCGCGCTATGCCTGAGCGCCTGCGTCAGCAGGCCAAAGCCGACGAACGCCAATCAGCCACCGTCTCCTGCTCCGCCAGAGTCACAACAGCAGGACTACCTACGCATCATCGGCAGCTGGAGGTGGGACAGGCTGGACACACCCGCTCGCTGGGTGAAGCTTCTGCCTGGCTGCCTGGCGACACAGCCTCAGGCAGCCGATGCACCAACGGCGATCGTCCTACAGGCGCGAAACACAACGAACTGGCGAGACCTCTACGACACCCCGGTCGTCTCCGCAGCCTGCAAAGCACGCATTGGCGGGGTGAGCTTCTATGTCAACAAACTGACCTTCATCAAAGCATCAACACACAACAGCAAGACGTCCCTGCTCCAGATCATGCTGTATGTACCCAATACGTACGAGCTTTCAGAATTCGGGAACCTCATCAAAGCAAAATACCCGGTCGATCGCCCTGTTGAAGTTCCCTGCTCCAGGTACTCCTGCATTTACGTCGGCGACTACTTCAGGGGCGGCAAAAGCAGCAACCAGCACTGGGTTCTGATCTCACCATCCGCCCAGACCAGCAGGATCATGGCCAGCGTCAACCTGGACCCAGGCCAGTTCTGAGCGCATGCACCAGGGCCGCCCCACCGCTCAGGCCTGAACCGACGGGGTTGCTAGTGTCGCCTTCTCGTTTGCCCATCGTGCCGGACGCCGCTTCTGCACCGCTGCTGGATGCGCTGGACCACCTCTGCACGCAGGTGGACGACGACCCTGAGTTCGCTCGGATCTTCTATGCCATCACCACGCCGGATCAGATGGTGGACCTGGCGGTGGAGAGCGGCATTCTGATCGATGCTGACGACTTCCGCGCCCTGTTGCGCAGTGGCAGCACCGAGCGCTGGTTGGTGCGGGGTGAGGACAGCAGCAACCCGATCATGCACCTCCAGCAGGTCTTCGCCATCGCCACCTGGCCAGATCAGCCTCAGGACGATTGTTCGCCAGGTTGATACCAGCAGCAGGCAGGACGGACCTGGCGACCACTGCTGGAAGGCCACTGGACCGTGACTGGTCAGTAGTCGTCGCCGTACCGGAGACCAGAGGTGGCATTCATCAGCTCCACAGTGGTCTGATGCCCCTGGGCCACGGTCACATCGTGCTGAATGCCGATATCCCGGAGAGCCTTCACATCAAACTCAGGTGCGGTGATCCAACTGAACCCCTTACCAAAGGTGTTGTCAGGATTCACCACATACCAATGGCAGGCCGTATCCGGAACCGCAACGGAGCACTTCGTCCAATCGTTGTCCCATTGGGGCACCTGAACGAAGGACAATGCCGCAAACAGAAACCCCAGAAAGCCACCCAACATCGCCAAAATTTCAAGTTGTTACAGCATAGGTGATCGCGGCCGCCCAGCGGCAAGAGCGCCAGCTGAACGAAGGCCAGCGGACACGGCCCACCGCTCAGCTGAACAGCAGGGCATTGAACAGACCCAGAAAGGAACCGACCAGGCACACAACCGAACCCACGATCAGAACCGACCTGTGCTGTGACGACACCAGGGTCAGCCCCAGCAGTCCGACCAGACCAGAGACGCCAAGCAGCGCAGCCACCAGCAAACCCTCAGCGACCATCAGGCCATCAGCGGCAACGCAGGAATCACCCTCACCCACCATCCAGGGAGCCGAACAAGGAGAAAGGATCACAACAACATTCAAAAGGATTCGCATCAGGAAACTGACCAGAATCCCGGCAAGCGGCACAAACTGCATGACCACCTTGTTGCTGCAGAGAGTCTAAGCATCTGCAGCAGCCTCGCGACTGCTCAGGCCACCGCCTTCCTTGCAGCCGCACCGCCTCAACCCGCCTCAACCCGGCTCAACTGAGCTCAACTGTGAAACAACAACACCAGCCCCTTGCTGATCTGATGAAATTCGCGCTCCTCGCGGCTGAGATCGAGGCCCACCTCGAGCCCCTCCTGCAGCGCGTTCTCATAGGGAGGGGGCGTGGGCGGTTGGCCCTCGGTCCAGAGGGCCGCGATGCCCACGGGTGTGGCATGCCAGCTGAAGCGGGCGGTACGCCCGATCGACGGCTCCTCGAGGGCATCTTCCAACAGCTCGCGAATCGGCATGGCGGGCAGGAACTCGCCACAGCGTCGGGGCAACGCCCAGGGATCGCAATCAGCTGAGAGCTTTTGTGATCTGTCGAGCAATCAATCTTCAACAGGCGCGGTCTACGCTGGCCTGATGCCCCCCCCAGCCAGCTCCATCGCCCTCGTGCACGAGTGGTTCACGCCGCGCTCGGTGGGCGGTGCCGAACTGGTGGTGCAGGAACTCGACCAGCTGCTGCAGCAGCCACACCTCCATGCCCTGGTGGATGGTGAAAGCCGCCGCGCCGGCAGCTGGCTGTATCAGCGCAGGATCACGACATCGTTCATTCAGTCGCTTCCGTTCGGGATCAGCCATGTGCAGCAATATCTACCGCTGCTACCCATGGCGATCGAACAACTCGATCTTGCCGCTTATCCGCTGGTCATCAGCAGCAGTCATCTCGTTGCCAAGGGTGTACTAACAAGCCCTGATCAATGCCACCTGAGCTATGTGCACACCCCCGTGCGCTACGCCTGGGATCAGATGCATGCCTACCTGCGCCAGTCGGCCCTGGCGAGGCGTGGTCTGGGGCCGTTGATCCGCTGGCAGCTGCATCGGCTGCGCCAGTGGGATGTGCTCAGCGGGCAGCGGCCCGATCGGCTCGTGGCCAATTCCCGCTTCACCGCTGCCCGGATCCAGCGCACCTGGGGACGTGCCGCCGCCGTGGTGCATCCGCCGGTGGCCGTGCAGCGTTTCCGCTGGGATTCCCCCCGCGACGACATCTACCTCTGCCTCTGCCGCCTGGTGCCCTACAAACGGGTCGACCTGGTGATCGAAGCCTTCAACCGCACCCGCCTGCCGCTGGTGGTGATCGGCGACGGCCCGGAGCGGCAGCGGCTGCAGGCCCTCGCTGGCCCGACGGTGCAACTGCTCGGGCGGCAGCCGGAAGAGAGGGTGAATCGCTGGCTGGAGCGCTGCCGCGCCTATGTGTATGCGGGGCTGGAGGATTTCGGCATCGCGCCGGTGGAGGCCATGGCCGCCGGTGCGCCGGTGATCGGCCTCGGCCAGGGCGGACTGCTGGACACGGTGCGCTGCCTGAACGGTGGTGCAGAACAGCCCACCGGCCTGCTGTTCCCTGAGCAGAGCGCCACCTGCCTGGCTGGGGCGCTGGAGCAGTTCGATCAGGCGCAGCTCTGGCGCCGGCTGCCAGCCGAGCGGCAACGCCTCTGGGCCGAACAGTTCAGCCCGCAGCGCTTCGGTGAACGGTTCAGCCGGCAGATCGACCGGGCCTGGCAGAGGCACCAGCTGCGGTTGCAGCGCCGCAGTCGCAGCCTGTCTGTGCCTCTGAGGTGAGTGACCGCCGCTGCGCTGCCGCCAGGCCGGCGCAGCGATTTAATGAGGTCCCACGCAGCTGTCGTCATCACGAGGGTGTCCATCGCCGCCGTCATCCCGGCCGAAGCCACCGCCAGCACCCTGCTGGCGGCCCAATCGAAGCGCGGGCGCATCCTCAAACGCGGCGGTGACATCGCCTTCGCCCTGCTGGTGCTCAGCCTGGGCTCGCCACTGTTTCTGCTGCTGGCGGTGCTGGTCAAGTTCAGCTCCAAGGGATCCGTGCTCTATTGCCAGCGCCGGATCGGTCGCGGCTACAGGGGATTCGGCTGCCTCAAGTTCCGCACCATGCACCGGGATGCAGACCGGCTGCTGACCTCACTGCTGGCCAACGACCCGGAGCTGCGCGCCGAGTTCGAGCGGGACCACAAGCTCAAGAACGATCCACGGATCACGCGGATCGGCAGGTTCCTGCGCCGCTCCAGCCTGGATGAACTGCCCCAGTTCATCAACGTCCTGCGGGGCGAGATGAGCGTGGTCGGCCCGCGACCGATCGTCTGGGACGAGCTGCAGCGCTATGGCCGCAACATGGATGCCGTGCTGTCGGTGCGCCCGGGGCTGACCGGTCTATGGCAGGTGTCCGGCCGCAACAACCTCAGCTACGCCACCCGGGTGCGGATGGATCTGGACTACGTCGAACGGCGCAGCTTCTGGCTCGACCTGCACATCATCCTGCTGACCATCGGCGTGGTGCTGCTGCCGATGGACCGCGGCGCCTACTGACGCCTAAGGCGCAACCGCAGGCATCCGCAGCAGCAGGGCAGCCCATGCCACCACGCTCACTGCGGCCAACCACAGCAGCTGAAGGCTAAGGGTCAGGCCCAGCATGCGCTCAACGGCACCGCAATCGGGAGCAGGGCAACCGGCGGCCAGCAGTGGTTTGGCCTTGCAGATCGCGCCGTAACGGTTGACGCCACCAAGCTGCACGCCCACCACCCAGGCATAGATGGCCTGGGAGAGGCCGGCGTTGGGGGAGGGATCAGGGGTTCCATCCCGGCGAGCCCGCTGCAACAGCCGCCAGGCCCTGGGCCAGCCGATAGCGGCGGCCAGCGGCAGGCTGAGGGCCACCAGCCGGCAGGGCAGCCAGACCAGCAAATCATCAAGGCGGGCACCGGCGGTGCCGAGCCAGCGCAACCTGCCGTGCCGATAGCCGAGCATCGAATCGAGGGTGCTGGCGGCCTTGAAGGCCCAGGCCAGGGCCAGCGGCCCCGGGGCAGCATCGCCGCCAAGCGTCCAGCACAGCGCCCCCACCAGCATCCAGAACAGCGGGGCAAACAGGCCATCCACGGCGTTCTCACTGGCGGTTTCAGCCGCCGCCCGCAGGATCTCATCCGCCTCGAGCTGCTCGGTGTCACGGCCGACGATCCAGCCCAGGCGCAGGCGCGCCAGGGGCAGATCGCCGGCCGCCAACGGCTGGAGCACGGCCCGGACAGCCTGCTCCAGGCTGCGGCCGGCCAGGGCGCTGGCCATGGCGATCAGCAGCAGCGCCATCCCGGCAGCCCTGATGCGTGGCTCATCCAGCACGGCCAGACGCTCGATTCCCCAGCCCGCCAGGCCACTGCCGGCCACCAGCAGCAGCGTGATCAGCCCACCGGCCAGGCGCAGGCGCCAGGGGCTGTCGCCACACCAGGCTTCAGCCAGGGCGCGCAGCCGGCTGATCCACCAGCCCATCACCACCACCGGATGGGGGCACCAGCGGGGATCACCCACGAGCCGATCAAGCACGCAGGCCAGCAGCACCAGGCCGAGCGGAGGGATCGGCACGCTCACCGGGTGGGCGCCACGTGCCCTGGCATCCACACGGCCATCGCCACGAAGGCCAGCAGCAGGAGCGGCAACACGCTGACCAGGCTCAGCAGCTGAGCGGCCGCCCCCATCCCCAGGCCACCGATCACGGCCCCCAGGCAGGCCGATCGGTTGAAGCGCTGCGTGCGCATCGCCAGGTCCTGGTTGCGGTCCTGATCCGAGGCGAGCTGCAGGGTCAGGATCAGATCGGAGGCCGCCGCCAGCAGGCCCAGCGGCACGAACAACAGCACCGCTGCCCAGCCGGACAACAGCTGCGTGCCCGCCAGCAGACCGGCCAGGGCCAGATAGAGCGGACCCAGATCGAAACGGATCCTGCCCTGCAGCACTTCCGCGGCAGCGCGGCCCAGGCCGTAGGCCGTGAGCACCATGGCGAAATCGACGCAGCTGCCGGCGCTCTGCTGACGGACCCAGAGGGGCAACAGTCCGAAGAGGGCGCCGAACAGGGCACCCTGGAGCAGTGGGCCACGATCCCAGCCGGGGAAGGCGTGGCGCGCGCTGCCTGGGGCGGCGCGGGGTTGCAGCCAGGCGGACAGCAGCGTGAGCGGCAGCAGCAGCACCAGCACCTGGCTGAACTGCAGCAGTGTCTTACCGATGGGGAACAGAATCGCCGCCAGGGTTGTGCCCATCAACCGGCCGGCCTCCGATCCCGTGCGCAGTGCGGCCATCGGCACGCCACCCACGGCGATGATCTGCCGTTGCAAGGGCAGATCGGCGAGCTGGGCCCCCGCCGTGAGCAGCAGCACCGCCACCAGCAGGCCAACGACGGGGACCGGGACCAGGCTGGCGGCGATCGCCAGCAGGCCCAGAGCGGCCAGCAGCTGCAGGGCGATGCCGAGGCGAGGGCGAGCGGGCAGGACCCACAGCAAAGGCAGCACGGTGACGGCCGGCAGCAGTCCGTTCACCAGCGGCGATGGCGTCAGGGCACTGAGCTTCCAGGCCGCAGCGGAGAGGGCCAGGCTGATGGCCGCCCTGGAGGCGGCCCAGCTGATGGTGAGCACGCCCCGGGGTGCCATCGCCGATCCGGCGGAGCCGGGCTCAGGCGGCCTTCAGCCAGCTGAACATCGAACGCAGGCCCTTGCCCACCTGCTCGATCGGGTGCTGGCTGTCGCGATCGCGGATCTTCTGCATCTCCGGCTTGCCGGCCTCGCACTCGGCCACGAAGTTGCGGGCGAAGGTGCCGTCCTGGATGTCGGTCAGGATGCGCTTCATCTCGGCCTTGGTGTCGGCCGTGATCAGGCGCGGACCGCTGACGTAGTCGCCGTATTCGGCGGTGTTGGAGATCGAGTCGCGCATGGCGGTGAGACCGCCCTTGACCATCAGATCGACGATCAGCTTGACCTCGTGCAGGCACTCGAAGTAGGCCAGCTCGGGCTGATAGCCGGCTTCCACCAGGGTCTCGAAGCCGGCCTTCACCAGCTCGGAGAGGCCGCCGCACAGCACGGCCTGCTCACCGAACAGGTCGGTCTCGGTCTCTTCCTTGAAGTTGGTCTCAAGGATGCCGGCGCGGGTGCCGCCGATGCCCTTGGCGTAGGCCATGGCCAGGTCGCGGGCCTTGCCGCTGGCGTCCTGATGGATGGCGAACAGGGCGGGCACGCCCATGCCGTTCTGGTACTCCCAGCGCACGGTGTGACCGGGGCCCTTCGGGGCGATCATCACGACGTCCACATCCGCAGGGGGCTTGATCAGCTCGAAGCGGATGTTGAAGCCGTGGGCGAAGCTCAGCACCTTGCCGGCGCTGAGGTGAGGCGCGATCTCCTTGTCGTAGACGGCCTTCTGGAACTCATCGGGCAGCAGCACCATGATCCAGTCGGCCTTGGCGGCCGCATCGGCCACGCTCAGCACCTCGAGGCCATCGGCCTTGGCCTTCTCGGCCGAGCGGCTGCCTTCATAGAGGCCCACCACCACGTTCACGCCGCTGTCCTTGAGGTTCAGGGCGTGGGCATGGCCCTGGGAGCCGTAGCCGATGATGGCCACCGTCTTGCCGTTCAGCAGGCTGAGGTCGGCGTCGGTGTCGTAGTAGAGCTTGGCCATCGAGGCGTCGGGGTCTGGGCTGGGCAAGGATCGAGCTTACGCAAGCGCCTGCCCAACCCCGATCCGCCCGTGGCTCAGGCCTCGGTGGGATGGGCGATCACCCGGTCGATCAGGCCGTACTCCACCGCCTCGGCGGCGCTCATGAAGTAGTCGCGGTCGGTGTCCTTCTCGATCTTGGCCAGCTCCTGGCCGGTCATGTCCGCCATGCTGCGGTTGAGCATGTCCTTGATGCGCAGGATCTCGCGCGCCTCGATCTCGATGTCGCTGGCCTGCCGCTGGCTGGTGCCACCCAGGGGCTGGTGGATCATGATCCGGCTGTGCGGCAGGGCCAGGCGCTTGCCCTTGGTGCCAGCGCCCAGCAGGAAGGCGCCCATCGAGGCGGCCAGACCGACGCAGATCGTCACCACCTCGCTCTTGACGTACTGGATGGTGTCGTAGATCGCCAGGCCGGCGGTCACCGAGCCACCGGGCGAATTGATGTACAGGTAGATCGGCTTGGAGCTGTCCTCAGAGTCGAGGTAGAGCATCTGCGCCACCAGGCTGTTGGCGATCGCGTCGTTCACCTCGGAGCCGAGGAACAGGATGCGCTCCACACCGAGGCGGGTGTAGATGTCGACCCAGCGCTCGTACTGGCTGCCGGGCAGGCGGTAGGGAACGCTGGGGGTGCCGATGGGCATGGCGGTTGCGGTGGGAGCCGGTGGTGGAGGGAGGGATGTGGGTCAGGACAGGGGCCGCTGCGGCTGGCCACCTGCCAGTGGACCCGGAAAACGGATGAGGAGCTGTCTCAGCTGATGCCGGGATTGCCGGAGCTGACGCCACCGGCGGCGGCGGTGAGCGGACCGGGCAGCTGCTTCTGGCTGGTGAGTACGCGGTCGATCAGGCCGTACTCCACCGCCTCCTGGGCGGTCAGGTAGGTCATCCGGTCGGAATCGCGGGCCAGCTGCTCGACGCTGCGGCCGGTGTTGGCCGACAGCATCTCGAGCATGGTCTGCTTGTTGTGCAGCACTTCCTTGGCCCGGATCTGGATGTCGCTGGCCTGGCCGCGGGCGCCGCTGCGGGGCTGGTGCAGCACGATCGAGGCATGGGGCAGGGCGGCACGATGCCCCTTGGTGCCGGCGCTGAGGATCATCGCGGCGGTGCCCATCGCCTGGCCGATGCAGATCGTGTGCACCGGCGGCTTGACGTAGCGCAGCGTATCGGCGATGGCGAAGGCCTCGGTCTCGAAACCGATCGCATCACCGGAATACCAGCTGGTACCCGTGGAATTGATATAGAAGAAGATCGGCTTCTCCGGATTATCAAACTCCAGATAGAGAAGCTGAGCAATGATCAGCTCCGTCACATCGATGCCCATCTGCCGCTTGGCATCGTCGTCGCTGAACAGCGGCAGCCCCAGGTAGACGATCCGCTCCTTCAGCAGCAGCGACGGCAGATCCGGGGGAGGGGTGCGCATCACGGCCGAATCGCCGTAGTAGGGGGCTGACACCGACATCCGCAACAGCTCTCCAGGCCTGAAGCGGGAGCCTAGCGGGGGTTGGAGGGATCCTGATCGCCGCGACCGGGCCGTTTCGGGGCGGATTTCCCCTTACCGCCGCGGCCGGGGTTGGGCGGCATCGGCCGGGAGGGAGTCGCTGCCGACACGGACTCACCGCCGGCAGCAGGCTCATGGCCGTCGAGCCTGGCGAACACCATCCGGCCGGTGGGGGTCTGCAGGGCGCCGGTCACCACCACGGCCAGGCGCTCGCCGCTGCGGCCATGGCCGCCATCGACCACCACCATCGTGCCGTCCTCCAGGTAGCCCACCCCCTGGTGGGCCTCCTTGCCATCGCGCACGATCTTGAGCTGCAGCTCATCGCCCGGCTGCACCTCAGGGCGCAAGGCGATCACCAGCTCGCTGAGGTTGAGCACCTTCAGCTCCTGCACCTCCGCCACCTTGGCCAGGTTGTAGTCGGCGGTGAGCAGGGTGCCGCCGGTGTCGGCGGTGAGCCGCAGCAGCTTGTCGTCGACGCCGTTGCCCTCGTAGCGGGTGGTGTTGACCACCAGGCGGCGGCCGTAGCGCTCCCGCAGGGCACTGAGCAGCTTCAGACCGCGGCGCCCCTTGCCCCGCTTCTCGGCATTGGCCGAATCGGCCAGGGCCTGCAGCTCATCGATCACCGCCTGGGCCACGATCACCTGGCCCTCGAGCAGGCCGGAATCCAGCAGGCCGCGGATGCGGCCATCGATGATCACGCTGGTGTCAAGGATCTTGGCGCTGGCGGGCATCAGCACCCCATCGGCGACCAGCAGGGCTTCGGTGCTGGTGGGGTTGAACAGGCGCAGCAGGGTGCGGCCGTGAACCTCGGCCAGGTTGTAGCCCGACACCCCGAAGAACACGTTGGCGGTGATCGCGGCCATCGGCTTGACCAGCACCAGCTCCCAGGGCAGGGACAGGAACAGGATCGGCGAGATCAGCAGGTTGGCCACCAGCAGACCCAGGATCAGGCCGACGGCACGGCTCACCAGCAGATCGGTGGGCATCGTGCGCACCTGCTCCATCAGGCGCCGCCGCAGCCGCTGGAACATCACGCCGGCCAGCAGACCCACCAGGGCACCACCGCCCCCCAGGATCCAGCTGAGCTTCTCCAGGTTCTGGATGTGGATCAACCGCTGCTCCGGCAGCAGATCCACCCCGAGCCAACCGGCAGCCGCCCCTGAGACGACGAACAGCACCAGGATGAGGATGTCCACCATGGCCGGTGCTGTGCCTGCCGAGCGCTCTGATCAGGCAGCATGCCCCATCCCCGGTTCTTTGGGCTGGGGCGGTAACCGGCCTTCAGAGGCTGAGACAGGGCGGCAGGGCGCCTGGCCACCCCGCAGCGCCTACCTGCACATCCCCTTCTGCCACCGCCGCTGCTTCTACTGCGACTTCCCGGTGGTGCCGCTCGGAGACCGGGCCAGCGGTGCCAGCGGCGATCCGGGCAGCCGCTCGATCGAGGCCTACCTGGAGCAGCTGCAGCGGGAGATCGCTGCGGCCCCAGCCGGGCCGCCCCTGAGCACCGTCTACGTGGGTGGTGGCACCCCCTCGATGCTCACGGCAGCCCAGCTGGCTTCGGTGCTGGGCGAGCTCCGGCGCCGGTTCGGCTTCGCGCCGGGCGCGGAGATCAGCCTGGAGATGGATCCGGCCAGCTGCGATCAGCAGCGGCTCCAGGGCTTCCTGGCCGCCGGGGTGAACAGGGTCAGCCTGGGGGGGCAGAGCTTCGACGACGACACCCTGGAGCGGCTGGGGCGCCGCCACCGGCGCCACGACCTGCTGCAGGCAGCCGGCTGGCTGATCGCGGCGCAGCGGTGCGGTGAGCTGAACAGCTGGAGCCTGGATCTGATCCAGGGCCTGCCGGGGATGGGCACCAGCGGCTGGCGCGGCCAGCTGGAGCAGGCGATCGCCCTGAAGCCCCCCCACCTCTCGGTGTACGACCTGATCATCGAGCCCGGCACCGTGTTCGAGCGGCTGGAGGCACGCGGCGAGCTGCACCTACCGGAGGACGACCTGGCGGCCGACCTGATGGAGAGCACCGCCACGATCCTGGCGGCAGCGGGCTACGGCCACTACGAGATCTCCAACTACGCCCTGCCGGGCCATGCCTCCCGCCACAACCGCGTCTACTGGAGCGGGGCAGGCTGGTGGGGCTTCGGCCTGGGGGCCACCGGCGCGCCCTGGGGGCAGCGGCAGGCCCGACCCCGCACCCGCGAGGGCTACGCCGCCTGGCTGAACGGCCAGGGCGAGGCCAGCGAGGGCCCGCCCCCTGGAGCGGGCATGCCCTTCGAGGAGCGAGTGCTGGTGGGGCTGCGGCGCCGTGAGGGTGTGCGGCTGACGCACCTGGCCCGCGGGGCTGGGATCAGCGAGCAGGCCCTGGCGGACCTGCAGATCCGCTGGCGCCCCTTCCAACAGCGCGGGCTGCTGATCCGCAACGGCGACCGTTGGCGCCTGAGCGACCCACAGGGGCTGGCCCTCAGCAATGCGGTGCTGCGGGAGCTGCTGGCGTGGTGGGAGGAGCAACGGCCTGCTCCGGCTGCTGAAGGGCACTCACCCAGCCCCTGAGGGCCTCAACGCAGAGCTGGCGGCCGGGCAACAACGGCGGACAGAACGGCGGCTGCCGCTCGGTCAGACCGAGCAGATCGGCCGTGACGCGCACCTGGCCATCGCAGGCGTCGCCGGCACCGATCCCGATCACCGGGATCGTGAGCTCCGCAGTGAGGCTGGCGGCCAGCTCCGCCGGGACGTGCTCGAGCACCAGCGCGAAGCAACCGGCCGCCTGCAGGTCGAGGGCGGCGCGGCGCAGGCGCTGCTGACTGACCGGATCGTTGGCCTGACGGCGGTAACCGAGCCGATGCACCGACTGGGGCGTGAGGCCGAGGTGGCCCATCACCGGGATGCCGGTGCGCACGAGACGATCCACCACGGCGATCGTTTCCGGTTCGGCGCCCTCGAGCTTGACGGCGGCGGCGGGACTGTCCTTGAGCACGCGGCCGGCGGCGGCGACGGCATCGTCGAGACCGCACTGATAACTGAGGAAGGGCAGATCGGTGATGATCAGCGGCTGCCGGGCCGCAGGCCCCCGCAGGCCCCGGCCGACGGCGCGGGTGTGCAGGATCATTTCCTCCAGCGTGACCGGCAGGGTGGTGGCGTGGCCCAGCACCACCATCGCCAGGGAGTCGCCGACGAGGATCACATCCGCACCGGCCTGCTCCACCAGGGCCGCCGAGAGCGCATCCCAGGCGGTGAGCACGGCGATCGGCCGCCCCTCCTGCTTGTGGCTGAGAAGATCCGCTGGTCGCAAGGGCCGATCACCACGTTGCCGTGGGCCTATTGCTAGCATCTGATCGACTCGGACCCATGCGGCCCGGACGCCTAAATCTGGTCAGGACCGGAAGGGAGCAGCCACACGGGATGCTCCAGGCAGGCGTGGATTCCGGGTCACCCTCTTCTCTTGAAGCGCACCGGCTGCTGATGCAGCCCCCGGTTCAGGAGCGGCGATCGAGCAGGAACGAGGGGATGGCGGCACCGGAGGGATCCGGAGCGGTGGATGGCAGCCCCCCGGCAAAGCTGCTGATCGAGCGTTCGGGCCGGTAGCTGCCGCCCTCGAAGCCGGTGGCGATCACCGTGACATGGATCTCACCCTCGAGGCGCTCATCGACCACGGCGCCGACGATGATGTTGGCCTCGGGATCGACCACGTCGTAGATGACCTCCGAGGCGGTGGTCATGTCCTCAAGGGTCATGTCCTTGCCGCCGCTGATGTTGATCACGCAACCCTTGGCCCCATCGATGCGGGCGGCCTCGAGCAGCGGGCTGTTGATGGCCGCCTGGGCCGCCTCGGTGGCGCGGGAGCGTCCCGAGCCGATGCCGAGCCCCAGCAGGGCCGTTCCGGCCTCGGTCATGACCGAACGCACGTCGGCGAAATCAACGTTGACCAGGCCGGGCTTGGTGATGATGTCGCTGATGCCCTTCACACCCATGCGCAGCACGTCGTCGGCGGCGCGGAAGGCATCCTGCAGGGGGGCGCCGGCGATCGCCTCACGCAGGCGATCGTTAGGGATCACGATCAGGGTGTCGACATGCTCTGAGAGGCGGGCGATGCCCTCCTCGGCCTGGCGCATGCGGCGACGGCCCTCGAACGAGAAGGGCTTGGTGACGATGCCGACCGTGAGGGCCCCGCATTCACGAGCCACTTCCGCCACGACAGGCGCCGCACCGGTGCCGGTGCCGCCGCCCATGCCGGCGGCGATGAACACCAGATCGGTGCCCTGCAGACTCTGCGCCAGATCAGCCCGGGATTCCTCTGCCGCCTTCTGGCCGATCGCCGGATTACCGCCGGCCCCGAGACCTCGGGTGAGCTTCTGACCCAGCTGCACCCGTTGCTTGGCCGCCGACTGCAGCAGCGCCTGCGCATCTGTATTGAGAACGCGATAGCCAACGCCCTGGAGATCGGAGGCGATCATGCGATTCACGGCATTGCTGCCACCACCTCCGACGCCGATCACCTCGATCCGAGCCGACTGGCTCGGAATGATGCCGCTGGAACCGTTGCCGTTGGCAGTAGCGAGGCCTTCGGAAGCGATCTCCATGGTCGAGCCGAAACCAGTGTTGCTGAGCAGCATTATGTCCTTGATCCAGCCGATCAGACTCAGGATTGCGGTCAGACTTGCCCAGAGCTGCCTCTAAAGCAAGGGCCTGTCACCGTTTCGCCGCAGAATGCCGCCAGGAAATGCAAGCCAGGCGCAGATTCCGGACCGGGGCCACTGCCGAGTGCTGAGCCTCAGTCGACAGCTCTGCGGCCAGTGCTGGGGGTGACGGCCGTGGGCGGGGCCGTGGTGGGCGTGACGGCCGTGGGCCGTGGCCGTGGGGTCGCCGGCAGCCCCAGCTCGGGACGCTCGGGATCACTGAGATCAATCGACTGGACGTTCAGGGCGCGGATCTGACGCGGCAACTCCCCAGAGAGGTGCTGCAGCACCTCCAGGCGACGTGGCAGCCGGGCATCCACCGGACCGAGATGGACCTGCCCCAGAGCCACGGTGCGCAGCCAGACACTGCCGTCAGGCTCAAAGCGCACCTGGGTGAGAGGGCTGCCGAGCCGCTGGCTTCGCTCCAGGATCAACGCCAGCGCCGGACGCAGGCGCTCCTGCCAGCCGAGCACCACAACCGACGGAACGCTGCCGCTCTCGCGGTGCTGGCGCCGGGTCATCCAGTTACCCAGCCGATCCACATACCCATCCTCCAGTCGTGCACCGCTGCGTCGTTGCGCCCGGGCCACCGCCTTGCGATCGGCCAGCTCGATGCGCAAGCGGGGCGGGAGCATCAGCCGGCTGATGCGCACATTCTCCACAGGCAGACCAGCGGACAGGCGCTGCGCCAACAGCTGGGGCCGCAGGGTCAGCAGCTGGAGAGGGAAACGCAGCTGCGCTTCGCTGATCACCTGCTCACGGCTCACGTCACGGCTGCCAATCACCTCGATCTGGCTGGGGTTGCGCAGCACCCAGCCCTCGCGCAGCAGCAGCCAGCCGAGGCCGGAGGCCACCCCCGATAACACCAGCACGCGCCACAGGTTGCGCAGCAGGTCGCGGCGACGCTGCCGACGCAGCTCGCGGCGCCGTTCGGCACCGGCGGGGGAGCGGTCATCGCGACGGGCCGTTGTGCTCATGCGGCCGTTCAGAGCTCGCAACGGGAGCGTGCCATCAGCTCAGCCATCCAGCGGCGGGCCCGATCGGCATCGGCAAACGGCAGATCCTTCTGCTCTCCACCACCGACCAGCCGCAGCCGGCAGGCCCCCTGCGACTCCTCCGTGAGGGGTGCCTCGCCTGAGCCGAGCGCCAGCAGCTCGACCAGCTCAAGGTTCTTGACGACGAAACTGCCCTGGCTGATCAGCTTGCCGGATTCGAAGGTGCTCCAGCTCACCACGCCATCCAGCAGGCGGGCACCGCCGCAATCGTCGAGCTTGGCCAGCTCGGCACCGGCCGCCCAGGCGCGGAAGAGGCGCTGACGCCGCCGCTCCAGCCAGCCAAGGGCCGTGATCAGCGGAAACACCACCAGCAGGGGCAGCCAGATCAGGCCGTGACTCATGCCGCTTCAGCGCTGGGGAGATCAGCTTGGCGTGATTCTTGCGCCAGCTGCACGAGTCTGTGCACCAACTCCCCGAGAGGCACCCCACTCGCTTCCCAGAGCATCGGGTACATGCTCTGGCTGGTGAAACCGGGCAGGGTGTTGATCTCATTGAGCCAGAGCTCACCCGTATCGCGGCCGTAGAAGAAATCCACCCGCGCCAGGCCTTCGGCGGCCACGGCTCTGCAGGCGGCGATCGCCATCTCCCGGGCGCGGTCGCTGATCGCAGGCGGCACCTCAGCCGGGATCACCGTATGACTGAGCCCCTCGCTGTATTTGGTCTCATAGTCGTACCAGTCGGCATCGAAACAGATCTCGCCCAGCACGGAGGCGGCCATCGAACGCCGACCGAGCACGGCGCACTCCAGTTCACGGGCATTGACGCCCTGCTCCACCACCAGGCGCGGGTCGTGGACCACGGCCTCCCGCAGGCCCGCCAGCAGTTCGGTGCGATTGCTGGCCTTGCTGATCCCCACGGACGAGCCCAGGTTGGCGGGCTTGATGAAACAGGGATAGCCGAGCTGCTGCTCCAGGCGATTCAGCAGAGCCTCCTGCTGCTCCTCCAGCTCGGCGGCCTCGACACAGGCGTAGGGCACCTGGGGCAGACCGGCCGCCGCGAAGGCGGCCTTCATCGCCTGCTTGTCCATGCCGACGGCTGAACCGAGCACGCCGGAGCCGACGAAGGGCACCTGCATCAGGCTGAACAGGCCCTGGATGGTGCCGTCCTCCCCATTGGGGCCATGCAGAACCGGCAGCCACACCTCCACGTCAAGAGCCCCCTCGGGGAAGCCGCGGAAACCAGGTCGCAACGGCGCCGCCGGCAGGTCCTCACGGCGAGCCGGCAGACCGCGCTCGAGCACCGCGTCGGCCACGGCCGGCGGCCACCAGTGCCCCCAGGGATCGATGTAGAAGCAGCTGAGGCGATAGCGGTCGGCATTGGCACCGCGCCGCAGGGCCGCCACCACCGTGTTGGCCGAACGGATCGAGACGGCATGCTCGCCCGACACACCGCCGAACACCAGACCGAGATGGGTGGGGGCTGCGGTCATGGGGACAGGTGAAGAGGACAGGCGGACGGGCCGCACAGGCAGAGGCCAAACGTATCAGCGAAAAGGAGGACTGAAACCGGGGCGGCGGAATCGCCTCAGCGATCGATGGCCTGACCGCTCAGGGAGAAGGCTCGCACCGCCTCGATGCGCACATCCACCAGGTCGCCGGCCTGCCAGCTGCCGCCCCCGGGCTGAGCGGCGTTGCGCGCGGCGGGGAAGAACGTGAGCCGGTTCGTGCGGGTGCGCCCCATCACCTGCTGCGGATCCTTGGGGTTCACGCCCTCCACCAGCACCTGCTCGATGCGATCGGCATAGCGGGCGCTGCGCTCGCGCGCCTTGCGCTCCACCAGGGCGTTGATCTCCTGCAGGCGCTCCACCTTCACCGTTTCCGGCAGCTGATCGGGCCAGTCGGCGGCAGGGGTGTTGGGGCGGGGCGAGTAGGCGGCGGTGTTCACCTGATCGAAGCCGATCTCCTCGATCAGATCGAGGGTGCGGCGATATTGCGCGTCGGTTTCACCCGGGAAGGCCACGATCACATCGGCGCTGATCGAGGCATCCGGCATCCGCTCGCGGATGCGCTCGATGATGCGGCGGTAGCGATCAACGGTGTAGCCCCGGGCCATCGCCTTGAGCACGGCGTCATCGCCGCTCTGGAAGGGGATGTGGAAGTGCTCGCACACCTTGGGCAGATCGGCGCAGGCGTCGATCAGGCGATCGGTGAAATAGCGCGGGTGGCTGGTGGCGAAGCGGATCCGCTCGATCCCGTCCACGTCGTGCACGAACTGCAGCAGATCGGTGAGGGTGTGCTGGCGGCGCCCCTCCGGCGTGATACCGGGTAGATCACGGCCGTAGGCATCGATGTTCTGGCCCAGCAGGGTGATCTCCCTGAACCCCTGGGCCGCCAGGCCCTCCATCTCCAGCCGAATCGCCTCCGGCAGACGCGACTGCTCCTTGCCGCGCACCGAGGGCACCACGCAGTAGGTGCAGCGCTCGTTGCAGCCGTAGATCACGTTCACCCAGCCGCAGACGCTGCTGTCGCGGCGGGCGGTGGTGATGTCCTCGAGGATGTGGTGCTCCTCGGTGGCCACCACCTGCTGCCCCTGCTCCACCTGGGCCAGCAGCACATCGAGACGGTTGGCATGCTGGGGGCCCATCACCAGATCCAGCTCTGGCACACGCCGCAGCAGGGATTCCCCTTCCTGCTGGGCGACGCAGCCGGCCACCACCAGGGTGAGGTTGGGGTTGGAGCGCTTGCGCTGAGCCTGACGGCCCAGGTAGCTGTACACCTTCTGCTCGGCGTTGTCGCGGATCGTGCAGGTGTTGTAGAGCACCAGATCGGCCTCAAGCTCGGCTTGGGCTTCCCGGTAACCCATCGCTTCCAGGATCCCGGCCATGCGCTCGGAATCCGCCTTGTTCATCTGGCAGCCGAAGGTGGTGATCCAGTAGCTGCCGCGCTCAGCAGCCAGGGCGGATTCCACCGGATCGGGCGCCATGGCAGCGGCGGGGGTCTGTAGCTGTGTTGCCGTCATGGTCTCAGTCTCAGCCATGGCGGGTGCCACCTGCCTGGCGGGCGCGTGGCGATGCCGACGGATCCATGCCAGCTTGAACCGTGGGCCCTTCAGGCCCTGGCACCGCCTCCACTGCGTCTCCACTGCGCCTCTACGGCGCCGCCCTGATGCGCCTCAGCCTGCGCCGCTTCCCGCTCACCAAGGCCGTGCCGCTGGCGATCAGCCGCGGCAGCACCGCCGCCGTGGAGCACCTGCTGCTGGAGCTGGAGCACGAAGGCATCACCGGCCACGCTGAAACCGGCGGTTTCGACACCGGCCATCGCCACTACGACACCGCCGCCATCGCCGCTGAGCTGGAGTCCCTGGCACCCCGTCTCGAACCGCTCAGCCCCCAGCCCCTGCAGACCCTCGAGCCCGTGCTGGCCGCCCTGAGCCCACCGGCGCGCTGCGGCCTCGACCTGGCCCTGCACGACTGGTGGGGGCACCGCCTGGGGCAACCGCTGCACCGGCTCTGGGGCCTGGATCCAGGCGCCTGTGTCGCCACCAGCGTGACCCTCGGGCTGGGGGAGCCCGAGGCGGTGCTGGCGCGGCTCGGGCGCTGGCGGCAGCTGCTGCCGGCCAGCCGGATCAAGCTCAAGCTCGGCAGCCCCGCCGGCATCGACCACGACCGCGCCCTGGTGCTGGCGGTGCGGACGGCCCTGCGCCCGGGCGATGAGCTGCAGGTGGATGCCAACGGCGGCTGGGATCTGGCCACTGCCAGGGAGATGATTCCCTGGCTGGCGCAGCAGGGGGTGGTGCTGGTGGAGCAACCCCTGCCCCCCCAGCTGGATGCCGCGGCCGACACGGCCGGCTTCGCGGCCCTGAAAGGGCTGGCACCGATCCCCCTGATCGCCGATGAGAGCTGCTGGAATCTGGGCGATCTGCAGCGGCTGGCGCCGCACGTGGATGGCATCAACATCAAGCTGGTGAAATGCGGTGGCCTGAGCGAGGGACTGCTCATGGCGCGCTGCGCCCGCCGGCTGGGCCTGGGGGTGATGCTCGGCTGTTACTCCGATGGCGGTCTGCTGAACGGTGCCGCCGCCCAGCTGCTGCCCCTGGTGCAGTGGCCCGACCTCGACAGCCACCTCAACCTGATCGACGACCCCTTCGAGGGCCCGGAGCGCCGGGGCGATGTGCTACGCCCCCGCGATCGGCCCGGCCTCGGGATCGCAGCGGCCGCGCCGCACCACTCAGCCCCGGAGATGCCCTGATGCTCAGCCCCGATGCGCCGCTGGTGCTGCTGCTGCACGGCGGCCTGGACAACCTCTCCGGCAAGACCGGCCTGGCGATGCTGCGCTACCGCCACGGACCGATCGTGGCGGTGATCGATCCAGCCCATGCCGGCGCCGACCTGCCGGCGCTGACGGGCATCCCCCGGGCTGTGCCGGTGGTGGCCGACATGGCTGCGGCCCTGGCCCATGGCCCCGCAGTGGCCGTGGTGGGGCTGGCCCCCTCGGGAGGTCGGCTGCCGGCGGAGATGCGCGCCGACGTCCTGGCAGCCCTGCGGGCGGGGCTGAGCCTGGCCAGCGGCCTGCACGCGCGGCTGGCGGACGATCCCGAATGGGCGGCGCTGCCGTTGCGGCCCGGCCAGTGGATCTGGGACCTTCGTCATGAACCGCCGCAGCTGGATGTGGCCACGGCCCGCGCCGCCGCCCTGCCCTGCCGGCGGGTGCTGGCGGTGGGCTCCGACATGGCCGTGGGCAAGATGAGTGCCTGCCTGGAGCTGCAGGCCGCCGCCGGTCGCCGCGGCCTCGATGCCCGCTTCGTGGGCACGGGCCAGGCGGGGATCCTGATCAGTGGCCACGGGGTCGCGCTGGATGCGGTGCGGGTGGACTACGCCGCCGGCGCGGTGGAAGCGGCTGTGCTGGAGGCCGCCGAGGGGGCAGGGCCGACGACCCTGCTGCTGGTGGAAGGACAGGGTTCCCTGGCCCATCCGGGCTCCACCGCCACCCTGCCGCTGATCCGCGGCAGCCAACCCACGGACCTGCTGCTGGTGCACAGGGCGGGCCAGAGCCACGTGCGCACCAGGCCCGGGGCCCCGGAGGTGGCGGTGCCACCGCTGGTGGAGCTGATCGCCGCCAATGAGGCCATCGCCGCCCTGGGCCGGCCCGACGGCAGGCGGCCGCGGGTACGGGCCATCGCCCTCAACACGGCGCTGCTGGAGCCGGCGCAGGCCAGGCGGGAGGCGGAGCGACTGGAGGAGCTCACCGGGCTGACCTGCGCCGATCCGGTGCGGGATGGGGCGGATCGGCTGCTGACGGCACTGCTGGACTGATCAGCCACCGCTGCGAAAGCGCCACGGATGCACGACAGGTCGTCAGCGATCGCGAGCGCACCGGCAACAAAAAACCCCCGACATCTCAGCGATGACAGGGGTTTGAAGAAAGGGGCGAGCGAGGGGACTTGAACCCCCGAATGCCGGAACCACAATCCGGTGCCTTAACCACTTGGCTACGCCCGCCAGGGCTGCGCCATCCTATCAAGGCAACCTGCAGCTCCGCCCGTGACTGCTGGACCCGCTCCACAACGCCTGGCGTGGCTGTTGCCCGCCGCCGCCGCTCTCATCGGCGGTCTCGCCATGGTCTGGAGCAATCCAGGGCCAGCAGACTTCGAGGAGTTCGCCGGCGAGCGCCTGGTGGACCTGATCGCCGAGGAGGTCTGTCAGGGGACGGAGCTGCCCCTGGTGCTGCACCTCCTGGTGCGGGACTGCCCCGGGATGATCCGCAGCCAGCGCAAGGTGCTGGGGCGGCTCGCGGCCCAGGAAACGACCCGTTACAACGCCGGCCTGTTCAGCCTCTACGTGAGCGAACTGGGGGGGCAGGAGCTGCTGGGGCGCCTGCCGATTCCCCGCTACCGGGCCCTGACCCTGGCGGGAGCCGGCCAGCTGGTGGTGCTTCAGGCGGGCATTGCGGGCGGCGATCTCAACGCACCATGAGCGCTCAGGGCCCTCGGAGTCTTCGAGCACGCGTACCCCGCGCCCTGCTGGATCCAGGGCCCGGGGCGTCACTGCCCTGCGGTGACGGCGAGGGATTGCTGGCGGTGGAGCTGAGGATCTCGCCCCGGAGCGGGGGGATCGAGGCGATCACGCCGCTGGCGGCCGACATGGCGGCACTGCCACTGGTGCTGCCGACCTTGGTGGAGCCCCATGCCCATCTCGACAAGGCCTTCAGCTGGCAACCCTTCGCCAATCCCACTGGCCGGATGGAAGAGGCCATGGCGATCAATGGGCGTGAGGCTGCGGAGCGAACGGCCGAGGTCGTGCTGGCGAGGGGGGAGCGGGCCCTGCAACGGGCCTGGTGCTACGGCCTGCGGGCGATCCGCAGCCATGTCGACAGCGTCGGACCCCAGGCGTCACCGAGCTGGGAGGCCCTGCATGAGCTGCAACGGCGCTGGCACGGCCGTATGGGGCTGCAGCTGAGCGCCCTGGTGCCCCTGGAGCACTGGAGCACGCCGACGGGTGAGGACCTGGCCAGGCGGCTGGCGGGCACTGACGGGCTGCTGGGAGGCGTTCTCGGGCCCCCCTTCGCCGAGAGCTACCGCCACACCGCCGCGCTTCGTCAGCTGCTGCGGCTGGCGGACCGGCTCGGCCTGGCCATCGACCTGCACATCGATGAATCGGACAGCCAGGCAGGCCGCGGCCTGCTGCTGCTGCTGCGGGAACTGCGCCGCACGCCGGTGTCGGTACCGATCACCTGCAGCCACTGCAGCAGCCTGAGCCTGCTGCCGGCGGCCCGGCAGCGCCGCCTCGCCGCCGAACTGGCCGCGCGCGGCATCGCGGTGGTGGCGCTGCCGAGCACGAACCTCTGGCTGCTGGCACGGGGCCGTCGCAGCTCGACCGCCCTGCGGCCGATGGCTCCGGTGCAGCTGCTGCAGCAGGAGGGAGTGGCGGTGGCCATCGGCGGCGACAACGTGCAGGACCCCTGGTATCCCGGCGGCGACTTCGATCCGATTGAGCTGCTGCGGCTCTCCCTCTCAGCCCTGCGCCTGGGCCCCTGGCAGCGTCAGGGGCTCATGCCCTTCAGCAGCGTCCCGGCCAGGTTGCTGGATCTGAACTGGGACGGCGTGCTGCGCCCCGGGGCACCGGCCGACCTGATCGTGCTCAGCGCAGACCATTGGAGCGAGCTGCTGGCCCGTCCGCCCCAGCGGCGGGTGCTGCGCAGTGGCCAGTGGCTGCCGCCACCGCCAACCGAGCAGCCCAGCCAGCTGCTTGCCACCCTGGAGGAACCTCTCCACCCCTGAGCCGATGGCCGCGCCGCTGCCACACCCCACGCCAGCCCTGGCCAGGGCGCTGCCAGTCCCCCTGCCGGCCCCGGCCAGCGCCAACCAGCTGGAGCAGCTGGCGGCCGATCTGCGGGCGGCCGGACTGGTGCCGCTGCGGAGCGCCGGTGAGCTGGAGGGGCTATCCGCCGATGCCTTCGTGTACTCGCCGGTGCTGCAGCCGCTGCTGCAGGGATTGCGGGCCCAGATCGGCGTGCGCCCAGACCGGGGCGAACAGGTGAGCGCGATCGCGGCGAGCTGCGCCCGACACGGCGTCAGCCTGACCCTGCGCGGCGCGGGCACGGGCAACTACGGCCAGTGCGTACCGCTGGCGGGGGGACTGGTGCTGGATGTGAGCGGGCTGAACCGGATGCTGGAGCTGGATCCGGCCAGTGGTGTGTTCACGGCCGAGCCGGGCATCCTGCTGGGGGACCTGGAGCAGCGGCTGCAGGCCAGGGGCCGCGAGCTGCGCCTGCTGCCGAGCACGGTGCGCAGCGCCAGCCTGGGCGGCTTCATCGCCGGCGGATCCGGCGGCATCGGCTCCCTGCGCTGGGGGTTCCTGCGCGATCCAGGCCACCTGCTCGGCCTGGAGCTGGTCACGCTGGAGCCCCAGCCACGGCAGCTGCGCCTCGACGCCGCCGGGGCCCGCGCCATCAACCACGCCTACGGCTGCAACGGCATCATCACAAGCCTGACCATGGCCAGTGCCGAGGCGGTGCCCTGGCAGCAGCTGGTGCTGGAGTTCGGGAGCTGGGAGGCCGCTCTGACGGCGGCGCAGCAGTTGCCGGCTTCAGCCCTGCTGCTGAATGCCGTGTGTCTGCTCGAGGCACCGGTGGCGGCCCGCATGCCCTGGCCCCAGGGTTGCCCCGCTGCGGATGGCCAGCAGCACCGCCTGCTGCTGCTGGCCGCACCGGATGCACTGCCGGTGCTGGAGAGCTGGATCGAGGAGCTCGAAGGTCGGCTGATCTGGCAGGCACCGCAGGGTCAGAGCCGCGGTATTCCCCTGCGGGAGCTGTGCTGGAACCACACCACCCTGCACGTGCGCAGCCGCGACCCGGGCTTCACCTATCTACAGCTGATGCTGCCCCAACCGGAAGGGCCCGCCCTGGCGGCCCTGCGACAGCGCTGGGGCGACGATCTGCTCTGGCACCTGGAGGCGGTGCGTAGCCAGGGTGCGCAACGCCTGGCCTGCCTGCCGCTGGTGCGCTGGCGCGGCCATGAGGCTCTGGAACAGGTGATCGCCCACTGCCGCGAGCTGGGCTGCTTCCTGTTCAACCCACACGTGCTGAACGTGGAGGATGGGGGTCTGGGCGTGGTGGACGCCGATCAGGTGGCCGCGAAGGCCGCCTACGACCCTGCCGGCCTGCTCAACCCAGGCAAGCTGCGGGGCTGGCTGGAACGGAGCGGGACCTAACAGCCGAGGCTGCTGCGGGTGTCGGCCCCGGTGACCGGATTGGTGCCGCGGGCCATGGCACACAGCAGCCGCTGATCGACACGATCCAGCAGCGCATCGGTGAAATCGGCATCAGTGACATCGGCACCGCTGAAGTTGCCGCCGGCGGCGATCACCCCCACCAGCACGGCACCGCGCAGGTTGGTATGGCTCATGTCCGTGCGATCCATCAACGCATCGGAAAGATCGGCACCGCTGAAATCCGCCTCGGGGAATGCCCCCTGCGTGAGGATCGCACCGTGCAGATTGGCGCCGGCGAAGCTGGCAGCCTTGCCCACGGCTCCGGCGAAGGAGGTGTTCTCCAGCTGCTGGCCGGAGAAGTCCTTGCCGCTCTGGTTGGTGAGGGTGTAGTCCACCGTGTCCTGAAACAGGGCGCGCTCCTGCAGGCCCACGCCGGCGGACGTGTCCAGGGCGAGGGCCGCGGCGGGGGACAACACCAGCGCCAGCGCAACCGCCAGGCCGAGGATCAGCCCGGTCCACTGCCAGGACGCAAGCCCCCGGCCCGGGCCCAGGCGGTCAGGGAATCGGCTGGGCATGGCGGGCGGAGCGGCTGCGCTCAGTCTGTCGCCTGCAGCAGCGGCAGCAGCTCGGCGACGAGATAAAGGGACCCACAGGCCACCGGCAACAGCGGCGAATCCACGAGCCAGCCCAGATCCCGCTGCGGATCGCCGCTCGCGGCGCTGATCGTCACCCCATCGTGCTGCAGGGCTTCGGCTGGCCAGCTGCTGTGCTCCGGCAGGGTGCAGACCCGCACGGCGTCGCCAGGGCGGAGCAGCGCCTGAAGCAGGGCCGGAGCGTCCTTGTGGCGCTGAATGCCGATCAGCCAGCGACGGCCGCCGGCCGGGGCAACAGCTGCCGTTGCGGTGGCCTCCAGCCGATCGAGTTCCCGGCGCAGGGCCTGGGCGGCCGGTGGGTTGTGGGCGCCATCGAGCAACAGCGACCGGCCGGCGAAGCGGCGCTGCTCCAGGCGACCGGGCCAGCGGGCCTCCGCCAGACCGCGCTCGATCGCGCCGGCCTCGATCGGCCAGCCCCGCTCAGCCAGGGCGGTGGCGACGGCAACCGCCACCGCACCGTTATGGCGCTGCAGATCACCGGCCAGGCCCAGCCGCGGACCGCCGGAGTGCTCCGGCGGCAGCGGAGCCACCCAGCGCAGCTCGCAGCCGCAGGCGGCGGCCTGGTGCTCCAGCACGGCCGCCGCCTCATCGGCCTGGGCCGCGCTCACGGCGATGGCACCGGCATGCAGCACGCCCGCCTTCTCGGCGGTGATCGCCGCCAGGGTGGGGCCCAGATGTTCGGTGTGATCCAGGCCGATGGCGGCCAGGGCCAGCACCTGACGATCGGGATGCACGGTGGTGGCATCCAACCGGCCGCCCAGGCCCACCTCCAGCACCGCGAGTTCGATGCCGGCCTCGGCGAAGGCCTGAAAGGCGGCAGCGGTGATCAGCTCGAACGGGGTGAGGTCGTGGCGCAGGGCCACGGGCTGCAGATCCTGAAGCAGCCGGCGCAGCTCCCCAGGCGCGATCAGCCCCTGAGGCAGACGGATGCGCTCGCACCAGCTGAGCAGGTGGGGGGAGGTGTAGAGGCCACAGCGAATGCCGGCGGCGCTGGCGATGCGCTCCAGCATCGTGCTGATCGAGCCCTTGCCGTTGGTGCCGGCCACCTGCACCGCCGCGAAGCGCCGCTCAGGGTGGCCCAGCTCAGCCAGCGCCGCCTGCAGGCGCTCCAGCCCGAGGTCGATGCCCCGGCGGCTGAAGGGGGCGATCAGGTCGCCGAAGGGGTCGTGGACGCGCATGCCAGCAGGGCTCGCTCGAGCCGCTTCACGGCCTCACGGATGTGGCGGGGCCGGATCGTGAGCGGCGGCACGAAGCGCACCACGTTGGCGCCGGCCGGCACCAGCAGCAGCCCCTGCGCCATCGCCGCCTTCACCACATCGATCGCCGCCGGACCATCGGCCCGCAGCACCAGCCCCTGGAGCAGGCCCCAGCCCCGCGCCCCTTCCGCCAGGGTCGGGTGGCGGGCCGCCAGCTCCGCCAGCTGACGCTGCAGCAACTCGCCCATGGCCGCCACGTGGGCCGGCAGGTTGCGGCGACAGAGCTCCTCCGCCACGGTGAGACCGGCGCGGCAGGCCAGGGGGTTGCCACCGAAGGTACTGGCGTGCTCGCCGGGCTGGAGGAGGTCGGCACCGGCCTTCACCGCCAGGGCACCGATCGGGACGCCGCCGCCCAGCCCCTTGGCCAGGGTGAAGGCATCGGGCTCGACCCCCAGCTTCTGATAACCCCACAGGCAGCCGGTGCGGCCCACGCCCACCTGCACCTCATCGAAGATCAGCAGGATGCCGTGCTGATCGCAGAGCTCACGCACCCGGCGGAAGAAGGCCGGATCACCCGGATTCACACCACCCTCCCCCTGCAGGGGTTCCAGAAGCACGGCAGCCACCCGTGGGCCATCGGCCTCGCAGGCGGCCAGCAGGGCCTCGAAGGCGGCGGTGTCGTTGTATGGGAAGTAGCGGAAGCCGTGCACCATCGGCTCGAAGCCCTGGTGATACTTGGGCTGGCCGGTGGCGGTGACCGCCGCCAGGGTGCGGCCGTGGAAGCTGGCCTGGGCCGTGAGGATCAGCGGCCCGCGCTCTGCACTGCCATCGATGCCGCGCACCACATGGCCATGCTTGCGGGCCAGCTTGATGGCGGCCTCGTTGGCTTCAGCGCCGGAATTACAGAAGAAGACCTTGTCGGCGCAGCTGTTGGCGGTGATCCAGGCCGCCAGCTGCTCCTGCTCGGGAATGCGATACAGGTTGGAGACATGCTGCAGCTTGCGCAGCTGACCGCCGAGGGCACGGCGCATGGCGCCGCTGCTGTGACCGAGGGTGCAGACCGCGATGCCGGCGACGCCATCGAGATAGCGGCGTCCCTGGGAATCCCAGACCCAGACGCCACGACCGCGCACCAGCTCGATCGGGAAGCGTCCGTAGGTGTTCATGACCGCCGAGTGAGGCGGCGACTGACGCGGTGGCGGGCTGATGGGAGCGGTGGGACTCGAACCCACATGCCCGAAGGCGCTCGATTTTGAGTCGAGTCCGTCTACCAATTCCGGCACGCTCCCGCAGAGCGAGTGTAGGGGTTCCGTTCTACAGGGAGGAGAGGTCGCTGGCGGCCGCCTCAGGGCTGAGCGCCGGCGCCGACGCGGCGGATCGACGCGCCGACGGCATTGAGCTTGCCCTCGAAGTCGGCGTAGCCACGATCGAGGAACTCCAGCCCCTGCACGGTGGTGACACCCTCCGCCGCCAGGCCGGCCAGCACCATCGCAGCGGAGGCGCGCAGGTCGCTGCCCTGCACGGGCGCACCGCTGAGCCGGGCCACGCCCTCCACGAAGGCGGTGTTGCCCTGCATGCGGATGGCGGCGCCCATGCGCTGCAGCTCGGCAACGTGCTGCAGGCGGTTCTCGAAGATGTTCTCCGTGATCACGCTGGTGCCCCGGGCCGTGGCCAGCAGGCTCATGAACGGAGCCTGGAGATCGGTGGGGAAGCCGGGGAAGGGCTGGGTGCGCAGGTCCACCGCGTCGATCGACTCAGCGCTGATCGTGACGCTGGTGCCATCCATCTCGAGACGACAGCCCACCTCCTCCAGCTTGGTGAGCACGGCGCCGAGGTGGTCGCTGATCACCGGCGCCACGGTCAGACGGGAGCGGGTGATCGCTGCGGCCAGCAGGAAGGTGCCAGCCTCGATCCGATCGGGAATCACCGCGTAATCCGCGCCATGCAGGCGCTGCACACCCACGATCGTGATCGTCGGCGTCCCGGCACCGCGCACCTTGGCGCCCATGGCCAGCAGCAGACCGGCCAGGTCGACCACTTCCGGTTCGAGGGCGGCGTTCTCGATCACCGTTTCGCCCTCCGCGAGGACGGCCGCCATCATCAGGGTCTCGGTGGCACCGACACTGGGGCAATCGAGGTGGATGCGACCACCGCGCAGGCGATGACCCCGACCGGGAACAACGGCCGACACCACACCGTGCTCGATCGTGACCTGAGCGCCGAGAGCCTTCAGACCCTTGACGTGCTCCACCACCGGCCTGGTGCCGATCTGACAGCCGCCGGGCAAAGGCACGCGGGCGATGCCGAGGCGCGCCAGCAGGGGGCCGATGCAGAAGAAGCTGGCGCGCAGGCTGTTGACCAGCTCATAGGGGGGCGCGGCATGGCTCAGGCCGGAGCCATCCATCTCCAGGCTGTCGTCGCCGCGGCGCACCCTGACGCCCAGGGACGCCAGGATCTCGGCCATGCCCTGAATGTCGGTGAGCGGCGGCACGTTGCGCAGGCGCAGGGGCGACTCGGTGAGCAGGCTGGCAGCCATCAGCACCAGCGCCGAGTTCTTGGCACCACTGACCCGCAGCTCACCGGCAAGACGCCGGCCGCCGGCGATCTCCAGCTGCGGAGTGAGAATCTGTTGAGACGGGGCAACAGTCAGTGTCATGGCTATCGGCATCCCGCTTCAGGGCGCCCATCCTGACAACCAAATCTGAGACCGTCTAGACGGCCGGCCACCGAACTGACCTCAGGCCGAGCCAGCCTCAGTCCCGGGACAGCGCTTGCCAGGGGGCGGGCGCGATGGGGTACATTTCCGAAGTCGTCGCAAGGCGGCTGCAACCGGGCGCCGGATGGCGACTGGCCCCACACCTGCGGATGTGGCGGAATTGGTAGACGCGCTAGTTTCAGGTACTAGTGGCAGCAATGTCGTGGGAGTTCAAGTCTCCCCATCCGCACTGGAAGCCCCCCTCACCCGAGGGGGGCTTTTTGTTGGGGGTTTCTGTATGGCAGGGGATGCGCGCAAGCGCCGGCCGTCTGCCCTCAGGTCCTGCGGACAGCCCGCTTTTTGTTGCCGACCAATTGCGTCTCCCCCGCCTGTTGCCAGGCTGAGGTCCCCCGCGCCCCCGATCGCCATGCTCGTGCTCAAGATCACCAACGCCTCCGAGGTGGTGGCCGCGAAGGTGGGTCGACTGCTGGAGGCCCTCACGCCGGATCTGCTCGACCAGGCCACGGTGGAGGACGTGGTGATCAAGGAGCTGATCAAGAACCTGGCGGCCGAGGGGCTGAAGGGCGAGGTGGCGGCGGTGCGGGGCCTGGATCTGCAGGATCACAAGCTGCAGATCAGCGAGGGGCTGCACGTGCGTCGCCAGCAATCGTTCTGAACCACGCTCCTCACCCGCCGCGTTCCCTGTCCGAGAAAGGTCCGTTGGAGCTGATCACCAGCCGCCGCAATCCCCTGGTCGCCCGGCTGCGGGCCCTGCACCAGCCCAGGGGCCGCCGCGAGCAGGGGCTGCTGCTGCTGGAGGGCACGCACCTGCTTCAGGAGGTGTTGCGCCTGGGGCTCTCGCCCGAGCGGGTCGTGGCGACGCCGGGCTGGATCGAACGGCACCGCCCACTACTGAATGCCGGATCGCTGGTGGTGCAGCCGGTGGCTGAGGAGGTGCTGGCGGCGATGGCCACCACCGATCACCCCGACGGCGTGGTGCTCACCCTCGCCGCCGCCGCGCTGAGCCGCCCCGGCGGCGACGCTGACTTCGTGCTGGCCCTCGATCAGCTGCAGGACCCCGGCAACCTCGGCACCCTGTTGCGCACCGCACTGGCTGCGGGCGTGGACGCGGTGTGGCTGGGGGGCGGCGCAGACCCGTGGCAGCCGAAGGTGCTGCGCGCCTCGACGGGAGCGGCGCTCGCCATGCCGCTGCGGCGCGAAGCCGACCGTGGCGGCCTGATGCCACTGCTGGAGCGGGCGGCAGCTGCGGGGCATCAGCTGGTGGCCACCCTGGTGGAGAACGGCGACAGCCCTGCCGGCGGCGGCACGGTGCCCTACTGGCAGCTGGACTGGACCCAGCCCACGGTGCTGCTCCTGGGCAATGAGGGAGCCGGCCTCCATCCGGATCTGGCGGCCATGGCCAGCCGGAAAGTCACCATTCCGCACAGCGGCGCGGTGGAATCGCTGAACGTGTCCGTGGCAGCAGGCCCGCTGCTGCTGGAGCGCTGGCGGCAGCGCCTGCAGCGAAGCGAAGCCCCCTGACAGGAGAGAATGCCCGCCAACCACGGATGCATGCGGTGAGCGAGGGCAGCTTCGATTTCGATGTGATCGTCATCGGCGCCGGCTACGGCGGCTTCGATGCCGCCAAGCACGCGGCCGAGCACGGCCTGCGCACGGCGATCATCGAGAGCCGCGACATGGGCGGCACCTGTGTGAACCGAGGCTGCGTGCCCTCCAAGGCCCTGCTGGCCGCCAGCGGCCGGGTCCGCGAGCTGGCCGATGCCGAGCACCTGAAGGGCTTCGGTATCCACGCGGCGCCGGTGCGCTTTGAGCGCCAGAAGATCGCCGACCACGCCAACCAGCTGGTGGCCACGATCCGCGCCAACCTCACCAAGACCCTGGAGCGTGCCGGCGTCACGATCATCCGCGGCACGGGTCGCCTGGAGGGGCCCCAGAAGGTGGGCGTGCGCGAGATCAACGGCGTGGATCGCGTGCTGAGCGGCCGCGACGTGATCATCGCCACCGGCTCCGATCCCTTCGTGCCGCCGGGCATCGAGACCGACGGCCGCACCGTGTTCACCAGCGATGAGGCGGTCAGCCTGGAGTGGCTGCCGCGCTGGCTGGCGATCGTGGGCAGCGGCTACATCGGCCTGGAGTTCGCCGATGTGTACACCGCCCTGGGCTGCGAGGTCACGATGATCGAAGCCCTGGATCGGGTGATGCCCACCTTCGATCCGGACATCGCCAAGATCGCCGCCCGCAATCTGATCGACGGCCGCGACATCGACGCCCGTTCGGGCGTGCTGGCGAAATCGATCAGACCCGGCGCCCCCGTGCAGATTGAACTGGTCGACATGCAGACCCGCGAACCGGTGGAAACCCTGGAGGTGGATGCGGTGCTGGTGGCCACGGGCCGGGTGCCCAGCAGCAAGGGACTCAATCTGGAGGCCTGCGGCATCGAGACCAACCGCGGCTTCATCCCGGTGGATGACGCCATGCGCGTGCTGGTGAACGGTGCCCCCGTCCCCCACCTGTGGGCCGTGGGTGATGTGACCGGCAAGATGATGCTGGCCCACACCGCCGCCGCCCAGGGCGCCGTGGCGGTCGACAACATCCTCGGCCACGCCCGCCAGATCGACTACCGCTCGATTCCTGCCGCAACCTTCACCCACCCGGAGATCAGTTCGGTGGGTCTGAGTGAAGCCGATGCCAGGGAACTGGCTGTGCAGGAGGGCTTCGAACTTGGCAGCGTGCGCAGCTACTTCAAGGCCAACTCCAAGGCCCTTGCTGAACTGGAGAGCGACGGCCTGATGAAGCTGCTGTTCAACAAGAGCACGGGAGAAGTGCTCGGGGCCCACATCTATGGTCTGCACGCCGCCGATCTGATCCAGGAGATCGCCAACGCCGTGGCCCGTCGCCAGAGCGTGAAGCAACTGGTGAACGAGGTGCACACCCACCCCACCCTCAGCGAAGTGGTGGAAGTGGCCTACAAGCAGGCGGCCATGGCCGTCGCCGGCTGAGCTGCATCCCGCACCGCGGTGCCATCGGCACCGCTCAGCCCAGCCCCAGTTCAGCTTCCGCGAGTCCACCGCCATACCCCCATGGAGATCCGCCGTCGTCCACCCAACCCGAAGGTGAAGGTGGCGCACCTGGAGTACGCCATCCCCCATGCGGACGGTGAACCCCGCAACATCCTCGAGAAGATCGTCTGGGAGAAGGACCGCGAGGTCGCCAGTGCCCGTGAACGCGTGCCCCTGGAGCAGCTCAAGAAGCAGGTGGCGGAGCTGCCCGCCACCCGCGATTTCCTCGCTGCTCTCAAAGCGGCCTGCCGCAAGCCGGCCGTGATCGCCGAGGTGAAGAAGGCAAGCCCGAGCAAGGGCGTGATCCGCGAGGATTTCGATCCCGAAGCGATTGCCCGCGGCTACGCCGCCGGTGGCGCCAGCTGCCTTTCGGTGCTCACCGATAAGCAGTTCTTCCAGGGGGGCTTCGAGGTGCTGGTGCAGATGCGTCAGGTCGTGGACCTGCCGCTGCTGTGCAAGGACTTCATCCTCAGCCCCTACCAGCTGTATCAGGCCCGCGCCGCCGGCGCCGATGCGGCCCTGCTGATCGCGGCAATCCTCACCGACGCCGACATGGCCTACCTGCTCAAGGTGGCCCGCGCCCTGGGGCTGACGGTGCTGGTGGAGGTGCACGATGCCGCCGAGCTGGAACGGGTGCTGGCCCTCGATGGCGTGCAGCTGATCGGCATCAACAACCGCGATCTCGCCACCTTCCACACCGACCTGGCCACCACCGAAGCGCTCACGCAGCGCTATGGCGAGCAGATCCGGGCCAGGGGCTGCCTGCTGGTGAGCGAATCGGGCCTGTTCAGCCGCGATGATCTCGATCGCGTGCAGAGCGCCGGCGCCGACGCGGTGCTGGTGGGTGAATCGCTGATGCGTCAGGCGGATGTGACGGCCGCCCTGGAGACGCTGATCGGCGGCTGAGCAGGGAGCCTGAGCAGGAGCCGGGTGAAGCGTGACGGCCATGAAAAAGCCCGGCCACTGGGGCCGGGCTGAGGGAGCCGAGGTGGGGCGATCGGGACGAACCTGACTGGCCCGACTGGTTCAGACCTTGCGGGAGTAGAATTCGACCACCAGCAGTTCGTTGATCTCGAGGGCGACCCACTCGCGCTCGCACTTGCTGATCACCTTGGCGGTCAGCTTGTTCTTGTCGAGCTCGAGGTGGGGCGGGATGTTGGCCAGACCCGGGAACTCCAGGTTGCCTTCAGCCAGCTTCTTGCTCTGCTTGCGCTCGCGGATGGCGATCACGTCGCCGGCCTTGCACTGGTAGCTGGGGATGTCCACGACGCGGCCGTTCACGGTCACGTGGCCATGGTTCACCAACTGACGGGCACCGGGAACGGTGGGGCCGAAGCCGAGGCGGAAACAGACGTTGTCGAGGCGATTCTCGAGCAGCTTGAGCAGGTTGGTTCCGGTGGAACCCTCCTGGGCGCGCGCCTTCTTCACGTAGCGCACGAGCTGACGCTCGGAGATGCCGTAGTTGAAGCGAAGCTTCTGCTTCTCTTCGAGGCGGATGGCGTATTCGGAGCGCTTGCGACGGGCTTGGCCGTGCTGACCGGGGGGATAAGACCGCTTGGCGGACTTACGGGTGAGACCGGGAAGGTCTCCCAAGCGCCGCGTGATCCTCAGACGAGGGCCGCGGTAGCGAGACATGGGGAAACAGAGTCGGGTTGATCCAGACGCGACCGGGCTGCAAGCATGGGAGTCACGGGGTGATCCCAGAGCCCTGCAGCCGCAGAGCGCCAGCCGGCCACTCTATCCCTCGGCCCTGGCCGAGAGGCGACAGCCCTCAGATGCCGCCACCTCTCCAGACGCCACCTCACCAGACGCCACCGATGCGACCGCCGCTGATGCAACGCCTGGTTGCGCAACCGCTGCAGACCCTGCTGCTGGCCCTGATCCAGCTGTACCGCCGCTGGATCTCACCGCTGCTGGGGCCGCCCCGCTGCCGCTTCATCCCCAGCTGCAGCGCCTACGGCCTGGAGGCGATCGAACGGCATGGTCCCTGGCGCGGCAGCTGGCTGACGGCGCGGCGCCTGCTGCGCTGCCACCCCTTCACCCCCTGCGGCTGCGACCCGGTGCCCGATTGAGCAACACCTCTGCCATGCCCGAACCCACACCAGAGCCGACCACATCCCTGCTGCTGCTGACACGGCAGGGATGCTGCCTGTGTGAAGGGCTGGAGGAGAAACTGCGCCTGCTGGCGCTGCCGTTCGAGCGGCGCGATGTCGATACCGATCCGGCCCTCCAAGCCCGCTACGGCCTGGAGGTGCCGGTGCTGCTGATGGGAGAACGGGAGCTGCCGCGGGTGTCACCCCGCCTGAGCCCAGAGGCCCTGCACCACTGGCTGAAGGAGCAGGGCGTGGCCTGAAGCTTCCCGGTCTGGTGCCGGATGCAACGCTTTCCTGGCCCCATCCGCCTAGAACGGGCGTGCTGCATGAGCTGCCGGCTCCCATGACTCAACGGCTGCACCCCCTTCTGCGCGAAACCGGACTGGCGGTCCCGCCAGGGCTGGCCAATGCCGAAGTGAGCGGAGTGAGCTGCGACTCCAGGCGCGTTGGCCATGGCACGTTGTTCATCGGGCTGCCCGGAAGCTCCGTGGATGGCGGGCAGTTCTGGCCGGAGGCGCTGGCCGCCGGGGCCTGCTGCGCCGTGATCGGTCCAGGTGCGGCCCAGGCACGCCCTCCCGCCGATGGCGACGCCGTGCTGGTGGTGGCCGAGCCCGTGGCCCGCTGGGCCGGGTTGCTGGCGGCGGCCTTCTGGCAGGACCCGAGCCAGCGTCTGCGCCTGCTCGGCGTGACCGGAACCAACGGCAAGACCACCACCACCCATCTGATCGAACACCTGGCCGGGCGGTGCGGCACCCCCGCTGCCCTGTTCGGCACGCTGGTGAACCGCTGGCCGGGCCAGAGCGTGACCGCCCAACACACCACCGCCTTCGCCGATGTGCTGCAGGGGCAGCTGGCCCAGGCCGCCGAAGCCGGTGCTCGCATCGGGGCGATGGAGGTGAGCTCCCACGCCCTGGATCAGCAGCGCATCAGCGGCTGCCGCTTCGCCGGGGCGGTGTTCACGAACCTCACCCAGGACCACCTCGACTACCACCCGTCGATGCAGGCCTACTTCGAGGCCAAGGCCAGCCTGTTCCAGCCGCCGCTGCTGGATCCTGATGAAGCAGGCCATGCCCTGACGGTGGTGAACGTTGATGACCCCTGGGGAGCGCAGCTGGCGGAGCGGCTTGGAGCCGCCTGTTGGCGGAGCTCCCTGCAGGAGGGCAGCGACGCCGAGCTGCGCATGGACCAGCTTCAACTGAGCGCCGAGGGCGTGAGCGGTGTGCTGATCAGTCCCCTGGGCAGCGGCGCCTTCCACTCACCGCTGCTGGGACGCTTCAACCTGATGAACCAGCTTCAGGCGGTGGGAGCCCTGCTTCAACAGGGACTGCCCCTCGAGCCACTGCTTGAGGCCCTGGGCGACTTCCGCGGCGTGCCCGGCCGGATGGAGCGGGTGAGCACCGGCCGAGATGAGCGGGCGGCAGGCCGCCTCCCCGCCGTTCTGGTGGATTACGCCCACACCCCCGATGGCCTGGAAAGCGCGCTGAGCGCCTGCCGGCCGTTCACGCAGGGGCGTCTGATCTGCGTGTTCGGCTGCGGCGGCGATCGCGACCGCAGCAAGCGGCCCCTGATGGGAGCCATCGCCGCCCGGTTGGCGGATCAACTGGTGCTGACCTCCGACAACCCGCGCAGCGAAGATCCTCAGCAGATCCTGAGCGATGTGGTGGCCGGCATCCCGGCAGCTGCGGCCCTGAAGGTGGAGCCGGATCGAGCCACGGCCATTGCCACGGCCATCGACGCTGCCAAGGCCGGCGATCTGGTGCTGATCGCCGGCAAGGGTCATGAGGACTATCAGATCCTCAGCACCGGCAAGATCCACTTCGACGACCGGGAGGAAGCCGAAAAGGCCCTGCGCGCTCGGCCCAGCTGAAGGCGGGAGCCACAACCCCTCTCAGCGAAACCAACCGACCAGCGCCACCACAACGAAGCCGACGACTGCGCTCGACTGCACAACCAGATCGAGGCGGTTCACACGCCGGGTCACGACATGGCGCCGACCTTCTGCCGCAGCGACATGCGCATTTGTCCCCACCAGGAACAGCATGAAGATCGCAAAACAGACAACATAGCTGTAGGTATAGATCTTATCGAGGTAGGTCATATAAGGAGTCGGCGGAAAATTGGATTTATAGCCGTCATGCAGCACCACAAGCGTCAGCAGAGCCGCCGAGGGAATGGCCAGACGCACATCGCCAAGGGCACCATCGATCGAGGGCGCGAGGATGACAACGCCCATCACTGCCACCAGGGGCAGCAGCCATTTGAGGAACACTGTCAGGTGATCAGGGGAATAAGTGAGGTCAGCCGTGACACGGCTGTAGCGATTAACGACCGACGTCACCCCATCAACACCAGCCACAGGCTCAACGTACGTGAGCGAGAGGCGCTGCCAGGCTGTCTTGCTCAGGCTGTAGCCACTCACGGAGGCAAACTCGCCAGCAATCGGCAGCTTGTCAACACTGACCGGCACCAACTCGACCCGATCAGCTCCAGCGGCCAGAGTAGTGGGGCGAATCTCCATGTCGAGCTGCAGATGCTGGTGATCAAAAGGCGCCTGGCGCTGAGCCACACTACCGATATAGAACTTTCCCGAAAACTTGACGTAGACGGAATGGCCAGCATTGGCCACAGAGTCCGTTGAGTCGGAAAGAATCTCAACACTACGGTACTGAGCCGGCTCGATCTCATTGGCAAACTCAATGATCTGATCGGGCTTGATGCCGTACCGGACCAGAATGGCCTGAACCGCATCATCCCAGCTCAACCAATACCAGCCCTCAGCCATGAAGCTCTGTTCAGAGAGGTCGAGGGCGTAGATATTGCGAACCGTGATACCGGCATGGATCACCCGCCCCTCAGCCGTGCTGCCAGGCCGAATCTGCGTGGCCCGAACCGCAATGGGCACACGTTCCGCTGGGGTCGTGCCAGCGAATCCCATGGAGCCGAGCACAGGAACCATGAAAACGACCAGTGCTGCCAGGACGAACAGCACGAAACGGCGCGGGCGGGCGGACATCAGCGCAGTGCGATCAGGCGATCCTTGCTCAGGACAGCATGGCGATGGCCGCCAGCAGGGCATCCGACTCAGCCGTGGTCGTGGTGATGTGGGCGCAGGCCCGGAGGCAATCGGGCTGATCGAGCCGACGCAGCCACAGCCCCTGCTGTCCCAGCCGCTCCACGCGACTGGCGTTGTCTGCGCACTCGCCAGCTCGGGCCTCGATCGTGAAGCTCACCAGACCGGCAGGCGGCGGCTCCGGCAGCAGGGTCCGCACCCCGGGCAGTGCTTGCAGACCCTGCCAGAGCCGGGCGCTACCAGCCTGAATGCGCCGCAGCCGCTCGCCGTCGTCGCCCTCGGCGGCCAGCAGATCCAGGGATGTCGCCAGGCCGCTGCACAACGGCACACAGGAGGTGGCCACCTCAAAGCGACGGGCATCGCGATGCCATGGGCTCTCGGCGTCCGTCTCATGGCGCAGACTGCGCCAGCCCACCAGGGTGGGCTGCGCCTGCTCCAGCACACGCTCCGAGCAGACCACGCCCCCCAGGCCCTCCGGCCCACAGCACCACTTGTGGCCGGTGAAGGCATAGAGATCGGCGGCGGCGGCGGCCTGCTGAACCGGCACGCTGCCAAGCGACTGAGCGGCATCCACCAGCAACCAGGGCCGGCGCGGATGATCCCGGAGCCGCTGGGCCACCGCCGGGATCGGCATCAGGGAACCGCTGTTCCAGAGCAGATGGGAGAGAACCACCAGACGCGTGTCCGGGTTCAGGTGCTGCTCCAGGGCCGCGAGCACGGCCCCATCCAGCTCGGCCCTGGGCGTGCGGCAGCACAGCTCCAGCAACGGCAGGGTGCTGATCCGCAGCCCCTCGCGGCGGGCCAGTTCACGGCAGGCCGCCACCACACCGGGATGCTCGCAGTCGGAGATCAACAGCCCATCGCCGGCCTGCCACGGCAGGCCCCACAGCGGCAGCACACAGCCGCTGGTGACGTTTTCCGTGAGAGCGAGACGATGGGGGGGCACACCGCACAGGCTCGCCAGGGCATGGCGCACCCGGCTGGTTTCGGCCTCGACGAACGGCCAGACCGCCGTACTGAATGGCCCCAGCTCCTGGATGGTGCGCCAGCTGCCGACGATCGCCTCCAGGGAGGGGGTCGGCAGGGGCCCCTGACCGCCGTAGTTGAAGTAGGCCTTGTTCGCCAGGGCCGGGCAGAGATCGCGCATGCGAGGCGACGGACGTCAGCGCCTTGAGCAGATCGTGGACGGGCAGCACAGCGCCGGATGACGCGGCCGCCCGGGCAGGACTGCGCTTCAGGTCTTGGGAACGAAGAGCTGTGAAAGGACGATCAGGAGGCCGGCGCCGGCAAGGGCGGGAAGGATGACCGGCAGACCCTTGGGCGCAACGGCGGAAGCGAAGAGCACGAAATCCATGGCCACGGATTCGGGAACTCCGTGGATGTAGCACCGGCGGCCCTGGAGCGGCTCAATCCCGCAATCAGCTGCAAAGGTAGGCAGATCCGGGTGGCGGTGTTCCGTTGTGGCGCGACCGATTCTGATCCGGTTCAGAAGCGTGCCATCGCACTGACCTTGGCCAGTTTGTCGGGGGTCAGACCCTCCAGTTCCTGGATGCTGAGAAGACCATCCTTCACCAGACTGGCAAACACGAAGAGAATGCCGTCCAATCGAAAGTCGAAGCGACCTTCCATGGTGTGGCGCTCAATACTGAGGAAATCGTGCAGCGCCCAGAGCGTATCCGCCGAATCAAGCGCGGCGGAACGGACCTGCACCGTGCGCAGCAGCTGGTCGACGGCCCGTTCATAGGCATGATCAAAAGCCTGGCGAGCGATGACCAGTTCGCCGTCGGTCCAGCCTTCCACAACGGTGTTGCTCATCAGCCAGAGATCGCGCTGCTACCGACGCTACCGAAGGGTTCCAGTGAGCGTGAGTGCCAGCGCCCGCCGGCGAGCGGCAGGAAGCTCAAACCAGGGCAGGGCGGGATCGTCGTGATGCTCACGGTGATACCCGAAATGGAAGCAGGCCAGCAGTGAGAGCCAGGGCGGCAGGTTGAGGCTGTCCGGGTGGGACCTCGACTCCGGCAAGCGCTGGCCGCGGTGCGGCAGATAGGTCCCGAACACGAACAGCTGCAGTGAGCTGAGCAGCAGCGGCAGCGTGCAGAACAGCAGCAGCTTGAGGCCCGCCTGGCAGGGCGTTCCACTGGAGCCGCAGGCCAGCAGCAGCATCGCCCAGATCGCCAGCAGGCGAGCCATCTGCGCCGGGCTCAGATAGCCCGCCATGAACTGGCGGTACCAGGGCAGGGGGCCAGCCCGACGGTCAGCCGGGAAATCGGGATCGGCAGCGGAAGCCGGCTGATGGTGATGGCGCCGGTGCTGGCGATGACAGGAGCGGAAGCGCAAGGCCGCGTAGAGCATCAGAGCCAGAGCTCCGATGCGATCGTTCCAGAGTCGGCGGCCTGGCCAGAGCACACGATGCATGGCGTCGTGGGCCACGATGAACAGGCCGGTCTGCAACTGGGTTCGCAGCAGCACCGCCAGCGTCACCCCCCACCAGGTCAGTCGCGGCAGATCCAGGCTGAGAAGCCAGGCGAGGGAGAGGGCCCAGGCCAGCATCAATCCGGCCGCCCACATCAAGCCGAGATGCGAACGGCCCTGGCTCCCCCCCCAGCAGCCTCTCAACGGGCGAACTTGAGCAATTCAGCCGGAGAGGCCAGCAGATCGATGGCCACGAAATAGATCTTGCCCTCGGGATTGAGCAGAAAGCGCCAGGCCACATTCATGCCAATGCCAGCACCAAACCAGGGCGTCTGCACCTTGCCGGTCACCTTGATCTGCGTGAAGCCATCCTCGGTGGGCTCGGCATAACCGCGCTCGGGCAGCAGCCTGAGGTTCTGACAATCCTCACGGAAAAAGCGCAGAATCGCATCAACGCCCACGATCGGCTTCTGGAATGGGGCCTGCAGAGCGCCATCGGGGAGGAACAGCTGAATCAGCTGATCAAAGTCGTTGGCATTAAGAAAATCCATATAGCTGTTGATCGTGGGATTGATCACCCCCTCGATGAACACCTTCTTGCGCATTTCCTCCGGGGTCGGCGGGGTTACGGGCTCCATGACCCGCTGCCCCTCACCCTTCTGAGGATCGAACCCCATGTCAACAACAAAGTTACGCAGCAGGGTGATCTGCTGGCCCTGATCAACCTCCTTGAGCGAACTCAGCACGGCCGAGGCGTTCGCCGAAAGCTGATAGCCCTCGGGAATCGGGGCCACCAGACCGGCAGCCATCCACTCACCCAACTGATACCAGAAACCCAACTTGATATTCACAGACCACAGCGCATAGGTGCGGCCGATCGGCGTATCCGCACGGTTGGCCAGATCGCACATGACCTGGCTCTGCTCCGCGAAACTCATCGCCTTGATCTCGCTCAGGGTCCGCTCCGCGAACTGCATGCGAGCGGCGGCCGGCGCGGCCACGGTGATCGAGGTGCCCATCTCCAGGTAGGCGTACCAGATCAGAGCGAGCTGATCCTCCGCACTCAGCAACTGAAAGCGCGCTGTGATCGCGGGCACGACATCCGCCGTGCGCGTCTCCGGAAAAATCTGCGAGGCCCTTTCGAGAGTGAACATGCGGGCAGGCCTCATTATGAAGGATTGTGTCAGAGCCTAGCCCACTGTTCGCAACGTTTGGCCCAATGCGGCAGGAGCGATGCAAGGCGCAGCCGAACGACCCGCCCCCTACCGCGCTCTGCGGCAGGGATAGCGGGACGACCCGACGAGAAAGGGGAGGGGGGCTTCCACCCCCAAGCGGTCATTTGGGTGATAAGGCTGACCTCACCCCATCTCCCTGTCTAGGGTCAGGCAGCCACAGGGGCGGTCTGACGGGAGAAACGAACGATGTTGTTCGCTGTTACGGGTTTGCTCTGACCGA
>Ga0315899_10000339_pt1 | contig 57817 bp, 32 predicted proteins | sample LakEriMetagenome_2_FD_203518 | JGI IMG/M metagenome (GOLD analysis project Ga0315899, IMG submission 203518) | Freshwater fungal communities from buoy surface, Lake Erie, Ohio, United States - Buoy 4 MA112 | ecosystem: Environmental > Aquatic > Freshwater > Lake | place: USA: Lake Erie, Ohio... | reverse complement strand
CGTATGCAGGGCACGCTCGCCCGGATCTGACATCCTCTCGTGTGCTGTTCTATCCGGTATATCGCTACCTGCTGGTTTACCGGGTGAATGAACACGCGGTGGAGATTCTGCGTGTCGTACATGGTGCTCGCGAGACGAGCTTTGAATGAATCCGCTCCCTCCCATTCTGCCTGTGGGCACTGCGGTTGTGCTGCTGCGCGATGTGCGCGTGGGGGATGCTCTGGCGGTACTTGGTGCTGGCAGCGGCGGGTTGATTGTGAAGGCTCCGGTGGATGGGACGCATGCGTATCGCGTGCGGATGACGGGCGGGGAGGAAGTGTCACTGTCGCGTGATGCGTTTGAGGTGCTTGCGGTGTATCAGTCGCCCGGGTATGCGGGCAGCAGCGATGTGCTGGCGCGGCATGATTTGCAGACGCATGTGTCGTTGCGAGTGGTGATCGGGTCGCGTGCGTATGGGTTGGATCATGGTGCTTCGGACACGGATCGGCGCGGGGTGTATGTGCCGCCTGCGCGGGCGCATTGGTCGCTGTTTGGCGTGCCTGAGCAGCTTGAGAACGACGCGACGCAGGAGTGCTACTGGGAGGTGGGGAAGTTCATTCAGCTTGCGCTGAAGGCGAATCCGAATGTGCTGGAGGTGCTGTACTCGCCTTTGGTGGAACATGCGGATGAGTTCGGGCAGCGTCTGCTGGATGCGCGGGAGATGTTTCTCAGCAAGTTGATCTACCAGACATTCAACGGCTATGCGATGAGCCAATTTCGTAAGCTGGAGCAGGATGTTCGCAACCACGGCAGCGTGAAGTGGAAGCACGCGATGCACTTGGTGCGGCTGCTGATTGCGGGGAAGACTGCGCTCGAGACTGGGACGCTGCCGGTGCGCGTGCAGTCGCATCGCGAGGAGCTGCTGGCAATTCGGGATGGGCGGATGGCGTGGCCCGAAGTGGACGCGTGGCGGTTGCGACTGCATAGCGAGTTTGAGGCGGCGTATGGAGCGACATCGCTGCCGGAGCGGCCTGATTATGCGCGGGCGAACGAGCTGCTTGTGTCGATTCGGCTGGACGTGGCGCGACGGGCTTGAGTGCGCGGCATGCCAACACTTGGGCATGAACGCGCAACATGTGAACTACGACCTGTGCCGAACGCTTGCGAGCGAATCACCTTATCCGCTTGTGTTTGCGACGATCAGCGGGGCGCATCTGTATGGGTTTGCGAGCAAGGACTCGGACTTTGATCAGCGGGGCATTCACGTGCTGCCTGCGAGTGAGGTGCTCGGGCTGCGCGAGACGCGTGAGACGATTGAGCAAGAGGGGATTCGCGAGGGGTATGAGATTGATCTCGTGACGCATGACCTGGCGAAGTTTTGCCGGCTGATGCTCAAGAAGAATGGGTATGTGCTGGAGCAACTGCTGAGCCCGCTGGTGGTCGTGACGACGCCTGCGCACAAGCGGCTGATTGAGCTTGCACCGGCGTGCATCACGAAGTTCCATGCGTTTCACTATCTGGGTTTTGCGGAGACGCAGTGGCGGCTGTTTCGCAAGGAACATCCGCCCCGGGTCAAGCCGCTGCTGTACACGTATCGGGTGCTGCTGACGGGGATTCATCTGATGCGGACGGGGGAAGTGAACGCGAATCTGCCGTCGCTGAATGCGATGTTCGAGTTGCCATACATCCATGATCTGATTGCGGCGAAGACCGGCGGCAAGGAGAAGCAGACGGTGCCCGATGCGGACATGGTGTTTCATGAGCAGGAGTACTTGCGCCTGCGAGAACTGCTGGAGCGCGAGCACGAGCGGAGCAGTTTGCCTGAGACAAACGGAGCCTTGGCGGCGATGAGTGAGTTTGTGGTGCAGGTGCGGCTGGACCCAGACCGGTGGCTGCAAGGGTGAAGGTCGTCGGGCGTTATGCCATAACGCCAAGGCGTGGTGAGCGAAAGACTTGCGGGGCTTGGTAGAGCTATTTGGCCGTTGATTGCCCCGGGCTCTAGGAATTTCGTTCGGTTTGTGGTATGCTGGTGCTTCATGCAGCAATCGTCTTTCACCCAAGTCGCCGCGACGAGCGAACTCCAGCAGGAGTTTGATCGGGAGACGCAGCAATTGCTGCGGCGGCGATTTCTGTGGTTTGCGGGGACGCTGATTGGGCTGGCGGTGATCGCGCTGTTGATCGTGTTGGTAGCGTTCTTTGCGTATCCGGCAGCGGTCAAGGCGGTCGCGGCGGGCGGTAAGACGGCACCTGAAGTGGATATCAGCAACGCCGAGTGGCTCCGGCTGGGCATTGCCAGCGGCATGGGGTTGGTTGCGCTGACTGTGTATGCCGGTTGCTTTTGGCGGGCGTGGAAGCGGCGTGACTTGGTCGGAGAGCAGGTACTGCGACTGACGTACTTGCTGGTGGTGGTTGACGGCTTCATGCACGTGGGGCTGGACCATTTGCCCCATTCGCCGAGCCTTGGGTTGCTGGGCGTGTTTGTGACGCACTTCATGGCGTGCTGCTTTCTGCCGTGGACTCCTCGGCAGGCGATGATGCCGCTGATTCCCATTTTGGCGTTGTGGGCGGTGCTGCACATGACGACGAGCGATGCGCCGATCGTGGTGCGGACGCTGGGGCTGGCGATAGGGCCTCTGGTGGGTGTGCCTGGGGTGCTGCTGTGCATGGTGCGGCATTCACGGCGGTATGAGATGGCGGAGCGTGCGTTCTTCTATAAGCGGTATCGTGATGTGCGGCGTGAGTTGGTGGATGCGCGGCGTATTCACGAGGCGCTGTTTCCGCGTGAGATCACGCAGGGGCCGTTGCAGTTGGGGTATCGGTACGAGCCGATGCAGCAGATCGGCGGGGACTTTCTGTTTGCGCATGCGGCTGGGCCCAGCAAGCTGAATGTGGTGCTGCTGGATGTGACCGGGCACGGGATTCTGGCGGCGCTGACGGTGAATCGGATTTGGGGTGAACTGACGCGTATCACGGCAGAGCGGCCTGAGATCAAGCCGGGTGAGCTGCTGTGCCTGCTGAATCGGTATGCGCACCTGACGCTTGCGCCGCACAGCGTGTATTTGACTGCGCTGTGCATGCAGATTGACACCGAGCGGGACGAACTGATTTATGCGAGCGGCGGGCATCCGCCGGCGTTCATCATTCGGGCGGATGGGGCGCTGGAAGAGCTGTTCTCGACGACGTTCGTGCTGGGGGCGTGCGGCGGGGATGATTTTGAGGATGGGGCGGCGCATGTGCCGTTCCTGCCCGGTGATCGGCTGTTGGCGTACACCGACGGCATTACGGAAACGCTCGGCTCGAATGGGCGGCTGCTGGGGCTGGAAGGATTGCGGGCGATCATGCGCGATGTGTCGATGCGTCGCGGGCCGCTGGCGGATGCGGTGCTTGCGGCGACGGATGCGAAGCGAGTGGGCGCGCGGGCGGATGACACGCTGGTGGTAGAGCTGCGGCGGTCGGAGTTGTTTGTTGCTGATGCGATTCAGCAGCATGCAAGCGAGCGGGTGGGGCAGCCGGTTGTGATGCCGGCGTAAAGTAGTTGCGATGCTTTCGCGTTCGGCACGAATCTTTTCTGCGGTGATTGCGCTGGTGTGCCTCGCGGTCTTGGTGACGGCGTACTTGCTGGAGCCCAGCGCACGCGGCATGGGGAGTCATACGCGGCTGGGGCTGCCGGCATGCGGGTGGCTGGCGATGTTTGGCAAGCCTTGCATCACGTGCGGGTATACGACGACATTTGCGTGGACGGCGAAGGGGGAGTTTGTCACGGCGATACGCAATCAGCCTGCGGCGTTTTTGGTGTGCATCGGGACAGCGGCGACGTTTTGGCTGACGGCATTTGCGGCGGTGACGGGCGCGAGGATTGATCGTGTGGTGTCGGCGACGTTTCGCCCGTGGGTGCTGTGGACGATGGGGGGCGTGGTGGTGGCGGCGTGGATGTACAAGGTCGCAATGCATACGTGAGGAGCACGTACGCTTGCGATGTGGCAACGCAGCAGCAAATCGGTCAGTACCTGTTGTATGGTGAGCAGATGCTCGCGCAGTCGCGGCTGGGCATGGCGGAGCTGTGCGCTGCGATGGCGACACAGGACGCGCCGCAAGACGCTGCGACGTGGAATTTGTTTGCGAAGGTGGCGATAGCGGCGAAGCAGCGCGATGTGGCGATGCGGATGGTGGAGCGGGCGCTGGCGATTGATCCGTATTTCAAGGCGGCCAACAAGAATCGCAAGCTGGTGGAGGCGATGGCGACGGCCAAGCCGACGGAGCGGCGGTTTCTGGTGGTTCGTGAATGGGGTGCGGGGTTCTGGAGCGACGTGGGGTTTGTGGTCGCCGGGTGTCTCTTGGCGCGCATTACCGGGCGCGAGCCGGTGGTGTGGTGGGGGGACAGTTCGCTGTTTCGCGGTGGAGCGGCGAATGCGTGGGAGCAGTTCTTTGAGCCGGTGAGCGCGGCGCGGATCGAAGAGTGCGCGGGGCTTTCGACGTGGCCTGCGAAGTGGCAGGGGAATGCGACGGGCGCGATGCGGAATCGGTGGGGCGGCGAGGATTCGCGGCTGACGGGGGTGCACCACATGGCGCGAGATGAGCGTGTGTGCGTGTTTGATTTTTATCATGATGTGTACATGATGCGGCACTGGCTTGCGGAGGGGGATCCGCTGCTGGGCAAGCCGGCGACGGCGGTTGTGCGGGCGATGATGCGGGCGTACATCAAGCCGCTCCGGCAGCATGTGGAGGCGGCGGAGGTGTTCGCGCGCACGCGACTGGGCGGTGGAGCGATCGCGGTGCATCTTCGCGGGCTTGACAAGCCGGGTGAGCTGGGCGCGGAACTGCAGGAGAGCCATGAGAAGGCGATTGCGCGCGTGGATGCGCTGCTGGCACAGCGGCCTGAGGCCAAGGTGCTGCTGCTGACTGATGATGCACAGGTGCTGGCGCGGATGCAGGCGAAGTATGCGTCACGGCTGGTGACGACGGATGTGATTCGCGGCAGCGGCGAGAAGGGGCTGCATTTGTCGCGTGAGCATGATGGGGCGCGACTGGGGCGCGAGGTGCTGGTGGATGCGCTGATTGCGCTGCACGCCGAGCACTTTGTAGGCTTGGCCGGCAGCAACGTGAGCTACTACATCGCAGCGATGAAGGACTGGTGCGAGCAATGTGACTTGTACGGCACGAGCCTGCACGAGAACTTCGGTATCGCGACGGCGACGCTCACGGCGCAGGTTTAGCGAGGCACCACGGTGGGAGCAGGCTCGATGACTTCCACACGATTGGTGCGGAGATTCCAGCGGATTTGCTTTGCGCTGACAGGAGGCTCGTTGCCCGCGCCTGCGACATCGACCAGCACCGCGCCGCTGCCTTGGGCGTTGAGCAGCGAGGCGGCGGGGTCGTAGCTCAGCGTGGCGGCTGTCAGTTCGCGGCCTTGGTTGCGGGCCCAGACGCCGCCCGAGGCGTCAACTTGCTTGAGCTGCGTCGTGTCGTTGTCAGGCGCGGCGGCGTCGCGAGCGGCGAATGTGGCGCGGAGGGTTTGGGCTTCGAGCTCGGTGGGTTGCTCAGTTGTGCTGGCGCGGTAGACGGCGCGCACGGCTTCGTGCATCGTGGCGATGCCGGCAGCCTGCTCGAAGTCGGCGTAAGCCTTCCACGTGAAGAGAGCTTGGCCTGAGGCGTTGTCGGCGCCGGTCGTGTCGGCGGTGACGAGCTGGCCTGCGCCGCTTGCGCGGAGCATCTGCTGGGGGACATCGGCGCGGATGGTTGAAGCGGTGAGTGAGATGAGGCGTGTGCGGCGAGTGGGGTTGGTTGGATCGAAGCGTTCGCTGCGGACGGTGGCGGGCGAGCCCGAGGCGAGGATCCAGAGGACGTCGCGCTCGCCGCCTGGGGCGACGAAGGCGGTGCCGAGGCCGCTGGATTGTGAGGTCTGCGAGTTGTGCCGCTGTGCGAGGGACATCTCGATGGTGGCGGCGCGGGTTGTGTCTTTGCTCGTGGGGCCTTGGGCGACGTCGACGTCGGCGCTACCGACGAGCTTGGCGAGGCCTGTGGTGTCGTTGTAGGCGAACGAGCCTGACCAGGTTGCGGTGATGGTGCGCGGCTGCGCGTTGGCGTCCTGCGCGTTTTGTTCGCGTGAGGTGAGCGTGCCTGCGCCGGTGGCAAGCACGGAGGATGCGATGCCATCGAGCGCGATGGTGGGGGCGGTGAGGGTGCTTTGGGCTTGGACGAGGGTGGCGGGGGCGCCGGTGAGTGTCGCGGCTTTGTCGGTGGGGCGAGCGTCGAGGCGCTGGGCGGTGGCGATGACACCGTCGGCGGTTTGCACTCGCACGGAGCCGGTTGCGGTGAAGGAGCGCGTGTCGATGTTGCCGCTTTCGGCGAGCGCGAGGGCGGCTTGGAGTGAATCGGTGGTGAGCGTTGTGCCGCCGGTGATGCCTCGCACGGCGCCTTGGGCTTCGAGGCGTGTGGGTGTCGGCTGCTTGGTGAGCGGGTCAAACGTGATAGCGATGGCGGCGGCGGCGAGTGAATCGCCTTGAACGTCGGCGGGTTTGTTGTCAGGCGTTGCGACGATAGAGGCGGCGCCGACGAGTCGGAGCGATTGCAAGGCGGATGCCGCATCGGGCGCGATGTCGGGGCCGGCGAAGGTCGCAGAGAGGGAGTCGGCGGCGAAGGTGCCTTCGGGAAGTGTGCCGCGAACGGTGCCCAGCATGGTGGCGGCGAGGAGACGCGATTGGGGCAAGCCGTCTGGCGTCGCGGGCGGCACGAGATCGAACTGGGCTTGTTCGCTCCATGTCATGCGTGCGCGGGGGGCGTCGTTGACGGACTGCGCGAGCATGCCCGGAGAGAGGACGCGGGCGACGCCGGTCGTGAGGTTGGCCTCGATGCGCTGACCTTCGACACTGAAACGTTCGGCATCGCGCGTGGCGAGCAGTGAAGCGACACTGGGCGCGGGGCTGGCGAAGCTGACGATGCGGCGTGTTGCGGCGTACTCGAGTTCGCGGCCTGACACGGTGATGCCTTGCTGGGGCGAGAGGACGCGAGCGTCGGAGTCGCCTTCGGCGAGGACGCGCATGAGCAGATCGTCGCGCTGAAGCTGCGGCGGCGCGTCGGCCATGCGGCGCACTTCGAGCGGGCCGGTGAAGGCGAGCGTGATGGCGCTGGCGGGGAGCTGCGGCTGCGTACTTGGCTGCGGTTGCGAAGCGGGCTGGCTTGCGGGCGATGTGGCTGGTTGCGGGTTTGGTTGCGATGTGGGACGTGATGATGCGGCAGGTGCCGGCGCGGAGGAAGCGCGGAGCACGGTGCGATCAGGCAGGCGGTGATCGAAGGTGCGGGCCCAGGCTTCGACGCGGTCGCCTGTGATCTGCTGGCCATCTCGGAGGATGCTGACTTGGCCTTCCATCGCGATGACGTAGAGCGTTTGGCTGGCGAGGTCGAGCGTGGTTGATTCGTCCGGCGCGGGTGCGTCGCTTGTCGTGACGGCTGCAGGTGGCTGCGAAGGTGATGCAGAGGTTGTCGTTTGGGGCGTCACAGGCGCGGAAGCAGCGGCACGCGAGGCGAGAAGATCGCGCGCGGCGGGGTCGTAGATTGCTCTGGTTGTCTGCGCGATGTTGAGGCTTTCGAGGCGTTTGGTGGTTGCGTCGAACTGCGCGATGACGCCTCGACCTTCGAATTGCAGTAACGACGATTGCACCTTGACGGCATCGGGCATGTCGAGCTGGCCCAGTGTCCAGTCGACGGTCAGGCGCGGGGTGTCGATGGTGGCGAGGGGTGTGGCGGCGGGATCGGGGCGTTTGCCGTCGGCAGTTTGCGCGAAGAGACGCACGCGGACATCGCCTTCGAGGCTGCCTCGGTCGGGCGTTGAGCTGCGTGCACCGGCAGGCATGACGAGTGAGCCTTCGCGCGCGGTGACCTGCACGCTGCGGCCGTCATCCAGGAAGAACCATGCGACGGGCTGGGTGAGGTCGTAGCGGCCGTCGGGCTGCGGGGTGCTGCGTTCTGCGGTGATTTCGCCTCCCAGGCGCGTGGGGTCGGACTTGTCGACGAACTGGATGAAGAACTGATCGCCGCTGCCCAGGGTGGGGGCGTTGCCGCGAGGGAGGTCGCGCACGTTGGGGACGGTTTGGGGCTGGGCAGTTTGCGGGGCGGGTGTTGTGCTGCGCGAACGCAAGACCAACGTGGTGACGATGGCGATGCCTGCGATGGCGGTGCCTGCGGCGAGAGCAAGGCCCAGTTGGCGCGTGGTGAAGGCGCGGCGGGCGATGCGGGTGCGGGAGGGAGTTGGGTTGGCGCGATCCATGCGTGGTTCAACTGAGCTTGTTTGGACTGGGCGAGTATCGATGGGGCGTGATTTGAGTGGATGGGAGAGCGTGCGCACTCACTCGCTGACGAGCTTCATGGCGATGAGGTCCTGCACATCGAGCATGCCGACAGGGCGGCCCGCGGCGTCGACCACGGGGATTTCGTCCTGGCGGAACTCGCGGAACATGGCGACTGCGTCTTGCACCAGCGCGTCATCGCGCAGTGTGCGCGGGCCTTTGGTCATGACTTTGTCGATGGCGTCGCGCATGCCGGCGGGGTTGCGAAGGACAAGGCGGCGGAGGTCGCCATCGGTGAAGATGCCGGCGAGTGCGCCGGTGCCGGGCGTGATGAGGACCATCGCGCCGGGACGGCGACCGTGGTCGGCGAGTTTGAGAGCAGCCTCGACGGTGAGTGTGCAGTCGATGAGCGGCAGGTTCTTGCCGGCGGTCCAGCGCATGACTTCGGTCACTGGGCGAAGCAAGCCACCGAGACTGCCGCCTGGGTGACGGCGAGCGAAGTCGGTACTTGTGAAGTTGCGTTCACGCGCGGCGGCGAGTGCGAGCGCGTCGCCCATGGCGAGTGTGGCGGTGGTGGATGTGGTGGGGGCGACGAACTGCGGTGAGCCAGCTTCTTTCGCAACACCCAGGCGCAGTGCGACTGTCGCAAGACGTTCGAGGCTGCTGGCTTCGGCGGGGTTTTTGGCGCCGCCTGTGATGGAGATGATGGGGAGGTTGTCCTGACGCAGAATGCCGCAGAGGCCGACGACTTCATCGGTTTCGCCACTGAAGCTGATGGCGATGACGGTGTCGCAACTGCGGAAGCGGCCCAGGTCGCCGTGGGCTGCTTCGGTGGGGTGGACGCTGTGGCTGGGGATGCCGAGGCTGGCGAGTGTGGCGGAGATCTTTGCGCCGATGTGGCCTGACTTGCCAAGGCCTGTGACGAGGACGGTGCCGCCTGCGTTGGCGCAGGTGACGATGAGACCAACGGCTCGCGCGAAGGCATCGTTGGCGGCGAGTGTGTCGGCGAGGCGCGTGAGGGCGGCGGCTTCATCGCGGATGACGAATTGGGCGAACGACGTGGCGTCGTGCATAGGTGGGGAGGGTAAGGGGAGCGGCGAGCAGGGAGCGGGGGAAGGCACTTAGGACTTGGCGGCTATGCAGTAAGCGGGGACGCTCATGTTGCCGGCGGTGTCGATGGCGCGGACGGCGAAGTGGGCGTTGTCTTTGCTGACGGCGATGCGGCATTGGCGGGCTGTTGCGTCGACGCGGCGGTGAGCCTGCCACCCGGGGCTTTCGGTGTCGCGCCAGAGGATGGCATAGGCGGCGACGTCGGCTTCGGGGCTTGCTTCCCACGCGATGAGGGTGTCCTGCTCCATACCTGCTGCGATGATGCGGGCGTTGGTGGGGGGCGATGGTGCGTTGGCGAGGGCGAGCAGTGCGGCGCAATTGAGGCGGGCGACGGCGGCGAGGTAGTTGCCATCGACGAAGCGCGGGAGATCGCCGTAGGGGGCGCCGTCGCGCGTGCTGGGGTGGACGTGCTGGCGCGAGTATTCCTCGGCGAGACTGGTGAAGCGGATGGCGGCGAAGCCGTGTTCGTTGAATGGTGTGTGATCGCCACCGCGGAGAAAGCGGTCGGGGCGATGGATGCTCCAGGGGCTGGCTGCGGATGCTTCGGTGTGGGCGACCTCGGCGATGGTGCGGGCGAGTTGGCGGCTGGGGGAATCGTGTTCGCCGCCGAGGGTGCGGAGCGACATGGCGGCTTCAAGCGATGCGGGTTTGGGAAGGCCTTCGGAGAACATGCGGACGCGCGGGCGCGAGGTGTCGAGCGGGGGGAGGCCTTCGCGAAGGAGGGTGGGTCCTGGATCGCCCACGGTGTCGTTGTTCAGAACGAAGACGCTGGTGATGTGCGGCTGCTGGGCGAGCCACTGTGCGTGAGCGCGGGCGCCGAGCAGTCCCTGTTCTTCACCTGCTGTGAGCATGAAGACGATGGTGGCATCGCAGGGAGTGGAAGCGAGGGCTTTGGCACAGGCGAGGACGACGGCGCAGCCGCTGGCGTTGTCGTTGGCGCCGGGTGCGTCGTCGGTCGCGTTCATGACATCGGCATTGAGGCTGTCGTAGTGGGCGATGCAGTAGATGCGACGGTGGGATGCACTGGGCAGCGTGCCGGGAAGCGTGGCGATGACGTTCACGAGCTGGGCACCTTGGGGCGTGCGCGGGGTGATGGGAGCGGCGTGCGTTTCGAAGTCGACGCGGAGTGAGCCTGCGAAGCTGCGGAGCGTGGATGCGAGGTAGTTGCGTGCAGCGCCGATGCCGCGGGTGTCGCTGGAGGTCGTGGAGAGGGTGTGGCGTGTGCCGAAGGCTGCGAGACGCTCGACGTATGCGAGGCAGTCGCTGGCGGTGATGTCGCGGGCGTGCATGGAGCAGGGTAATCGCGCGGCGGTTGAGCGAGGAGCGTGCCTGGAATGGTGGCATCAAAAAAACGCACCGCGCGCGTGCGCGGTGCGGGAGGGGCAAGAAGCAGGAGTTGAACAATCAGCAGGAGCCGCCTGCGAGGACGTTGAGGAAGTCAATCACGTCTTGATCTTCGGGAAAGACGCCGTTGTTGTTGAAGTCGATGTCGTTGCAGGCGGGGCAGGGTGCGCCGGCGAGGACGGAGAAGAAGTCAACGACGTCCTGGTCTTCGGGGAAGACGGTGTTGTTGTTGAAGTCGATGGAGTCACAGCCGACGAGGCATGCAGCGTTGTAGGTTGCGAGGTCGGCGGTGGAGAGGAATCGCATGGGCTCGGGCGAGACGAAGGTGGTGACAGCCGCGGTGGTGGTGTTGATGGCGTAGAGACTGTGGAAGGGGTAGAAGTCGTTGCCGAGGATGATGGTGCCTTCGCCTCCATCGGCGATCGTGGAGCGGGTGAGGAGGGCATAGAACGGAAGGACGGGTGAGAAGGCGACAGGCCATTGGCGCGGGCCGCTGCCTTCGGCATTGGCGGCGAGCTGCGGAATGATGATGCTGATGGTGTTGGCGGCGCGGTCGTAGCGGGAGAGGGCGTAGACGCGCGTGGTGACGGTGGTGCCGTCGGGGCTGGTGCCGCCTGTGAAGGTGCTTTGGTGGAGCAGGATCATGTCGCCATTGCAGTCGAAGGTGGCGGCGTGGACACGCTGCGTGGTGAGGGTGCCGGCTGTCGCATCGAAGGAGTACGTGGGCTGTGGCACGGTGATAGTTGCGACCGAGCCATTAGCAATGGGCACGGGCTGGGCGCGCGGGATGCGTGCAAGCACCATGCGGTTGGCGATGTAGATGTCACCGGCGGGATCGACGAGCAGGTTGGCGTGCTGATCGGTGGCGGCGATGATGGGGTCATTGGTGATGATGGTGCATGTGTCGGTGGTGCGGTTGTAGCGGATGAGAGCGGGGGGACGGGCGGGTGAGCCGAAGCTTGCGGGGACGGCGTCGACGAGGACGAGCACGGTGTTGTCGATGGGGTCGATGGCGATGTCGGTGACGCGGGATTCGAGCAGGTTCTGTGCGCGGAGGAAGGCGGTGAGACCGGGCGCGCTGGCGGCGTCGAGCGTGTCTGGGTTGATCATCAGGACCGGTTGGCCAGCGAGCCAGAGGTCGCCGTTGGGCTCTTTGTGCAGGCCGCGCCAGAGTTCGCCGCTGCCAAGGAACTGAACCGGGAGGGTGTCGACACCGGGTTCGAATTTCCAGAGGCGACCGTTGAGGAAGCGGTCGATGCCCAGGAGGACGCGGCTGGATGTGAGCGGTGGGACGTTGATGATGCTGTGCTCGCCGATGCCGATCGTGCAGTTGGAAACTGCGATTTGGCGGAGGACGGTGAGTTGTGGGGTGCCGGTGAAGTTTAGTGGCGGGCGAGTGCGGAAGGCCAGTGTTGGGAGGCCGGCGGCGGGGATGTCGCCTGTGAATGTGATGGTGGTGGTGGCGGCGTCGTAGGCGAAGCCTGTGGGGACCGCGCCGAGGAAGGGTGGATCCGCGGTGACCCAGTTGGGCGGGAATGTGATGCGAAGCACGACGCCGGAGATTGTCCCGCTGGTGAGGTTGTTCAACGTGAGCTGATAGTCAAGATCAGGAGAGCCGCGCACGAACTGCGAGGGACGCGGCGTGGTGCTGGTGCCTGGGATGACGGGGCCGATGACGCCAGTTTGCGTGTTGGTGATCGCAAGATTTGCTTGCAGCGGGAGGGCGAGCGTGATGTTCTGGCTGGTTGGGAAGGTCCCGAGCACGACGTTGCAGGGTGTGTTGATGAACCAGTCCGAGGCGTTGTTGAGGCGTGTTGTGAGCGATGAGATCGAAACGCAGTCGGTGACGACGGCTTCGATGACGATGGTGGTGGACTGACCGATCGCGAGTGAACCTTGCCACCTGATTGCGGCTCCGTTCTGGAGTGACGTGACGACGCCTGAGCCGCTGTTCACGATGCTCGAAAGGATGGTGCTGCGACCCAGGCCGCCGCCACCAAAGCCGCCGTTGAGGATGATGTCCTGCAGGTTGACATTGGATGTGTTGGTGAGGGTGAACGTGTGTTGAATGCGGTCGCCGGGGCGCAGGGGCTCGGGCGCGAGCGGGACGGATGTGACGGAGCCCGATGCTGTGCCCGCGCTGGTGGGCTGCTGGATATTCGTTGTTGGGAAGGAACCCGTGACAAGCGAGGGGAGTTGATCGGCGAAGATGGAGTAGTTGTTGTGGACGACAGCGCCGGGGAAGCAATTAGCGCGAACGCGCGTGGTGAGGGTGCGCGGGCCGGACTGAGCGGGGAGTGAGCCGAGGTTCCATGTGACGGTTCGTGTGCCCTCGTTGTAGACGCCTCCCTGGCTGGCACTGACGAAGGTGAGCTGGCTGGGAATGGCGTGGCGGGCGATGACGTTGGAAGCGAGTGCGCCGCCGGTGTTTTGGTAGAGCAAGGTGCAGTCAAACTCTTCGAGAATGAACGCGGATGCGGGGGCGGTCATGTTGATGACGAGCTGCGGGACCGGCGGAGGTGGGCAGTTGGCCGCGGCACACGCGACGCCTTGGGTCCAGGTGCTGGAGCACTGGGCCTGGGTTGTCTGAATGCAGCCGCCGTTGATGCAGCACGCGCCGGTGGGGGCGGAGCCGCCTGCGCAGCAGTTGGGTGTGACGGCCTGGAAGAGCAGCGTGTTGTCGAAGTTGCGAACTTCGATGATGACTTGCGATGCGTCGGCGCTGGCGATGCGGGGCGTGGGGACGTTGGTGGTATTGTCGAGTCGCGGGCCTGCCTGATTGGAAATGATCTGGCCGAAGTTGGAGCCTGGGCAGAGGTCGATGAGGTCGTAGTCAGAGTCGGTGGGATTGCTGGTGAGGTCGTGCTGGATCCAGGCGTGATAGCCCGTGGGGCTGACGCGAAGCACGCCTACGCCGGGTGAGAGACCAAGCGACGTCGTGGCCATGCCTCCGGTACCAGCTTGATTGAGGTTGTACCAACGAAGCGAGGGCTGAGCCTGGTTGCTGGGTGAGCAGAGCGGGCCGGTGCCCGTGTAGATGAGCATGACGCGCTGCGGGCTGACAGGCGGCATGAACGGGCCGGGCGTCGCGGCGGTTGTGTCGTAGAAGAGCGGGCCTTGGAAAATCTGGCAGGGCAGGCAGTCGACGTGCAACAGCGTCATGGTTGCGGTGGCGGGGCTGAGGCGATAGGTACGCAGTGTGCGTGTGGGATCGCAGTTTGCCGGATCGCCGCCAAGGACCATGAGGAACTCGCGTGTGGGTGAGAGAGCGACGTTGATGCGTGTGCTGCGGATTTCCTGCGGCAGCGTGTAGGTGGTGTCGGCAGGGTTGGTCGTGCTGGTCTGGCTGTCGCCATTGGTGTCGACGACGATGGTGTTGGCATCGGGAAAGAAGAAGCCAGAGGTGCTGTTAACGTTCCACTGCGATTGGAAGGGCACGAAGTTGCCCGTGAGCGTGCACTGGGCACGGGCGGGCAGGGCCGGCAGTATGGCGAGGAGGAGGGTGAACAGGGGAGCGAGCAGCGGACGAAACCAGTCCAGGACTGCGCGGTAGTTGGGGGTGATCACGGCGTATCTCCTGCGAATCATGCGGCCCCGTGAGACGGGGCTTTGGTATGGAGGCGCACAGGACGATGGCGCGGCGCAGTGAAAGTTGGAGATTTTGTCGATAGCGTTGGGCGGCGACATGGATTCTCGGGCGATTGGGGCACGACGTGTATGTGTCACACCCGCGGCGGGGGTCACTACGCTTGCCCCCTATGCCACGTATCTCGCCTGACCGTCTTGCGCATCTTGAAGCACTTGCCGCGTCGTTTCCGACGGCGGAATCAGCGATATCTGAGATTGCGGCGCTGCGTGCGCAGCTGAGCCTGCCAGCGGGCGTGGTGCATGTGATCAGTGACATTCATGGCGAGGACGCGAAGCTGCGGCACGTGATCAACAACGGTTCGGGCGCGCTGCGGCAACTGGTGGAGCAGGTGCTGGGCTCGCGGATGAGCGAGGAAGACCGACGCGTGTTTCTGGGGGTGCTGTACTACCCGCGTGAGGCGATCAATGTTTTGTCGCGCGAGATTGTGGCCAGCGGGCGGCGGCTGGAGTGGGTGTACCAGACGCTGACGGCGCAGTTTGAAGTGGTGCGGCATCTACGCGCGACGTATCGGCGGAAACACTTTGAGGAGTTGCTGCCTGAGTGGTATCGTGAACTGTTTGTGGAACTGGGGAGCGGGCAGCGGCCGGCGTACATCAAAGAGATGATCGTGAGCCTCGCGAAGTATGACCGCGACTGGGGCGCGGTGCGTGCGGGGGCGCGGCTGATTCGTAATCTGGCGACCGATGAACTGCTGGTGATTGGCGACTTGGGTGATCGCGGCCCTCGCATGGACCGCGTGATTGACACACTGATGCGACAGCCCAAGTGCAGCGTGTTGTGGGGCAATCATGACATGCTGTGGATCGGGGCGCACCTGGGGCATGAGCCGTGCATGCTGACGGTGCTGCGGTTCAGCTTGAGGTATCGCAAGCTCAGCCAGCTCGAAGAGGGCTACGGCGTGATCATGGCGCCGATTGAGCGGCTGGTGCGCGATGTGTACAACGATGACCCGTGCGAGAAGTTCATGCCCAAGGGCGAGGGCTTCCGCGACGCCATCACGGTCGCGCGGATGCAGAAGGCCATTGCGATCATGCAGTTCAAGGCCGAGGGGCGCATGTTCGAGCGGCATCCGGAGTGGAGGCTGGAGCATCGGCGGTTGCTGCATCGGCTGCGCTGGGAGCATGGCAAGCCGGTGAGTGTCGACGTTGACGGGGTACAGCATGCGATGCTGGATCAGCATCTGCCGACGGTCGATCCGAAGGATCCGTACGCGTACAGCGCGGCGGAGCAGCAGTGCATTGATCGCATGAAGGAGAGCTTCACGCGGAGCATGAAGCTGCGCGAGCACATGGAATGGCTCGTGGGGCGCGGCGGCATGTGGACGCATCGCAACGAGGTGCTGTTCTTCCATGCTTGTGTGCCGGTGGACAAGGAAGGCACGCCGCAGACGCTGCGAGTGGACGGGCGTGATTTGTCCGGTCGCGAGCTGATGGAGGGGCTTGAAAGCGTGGTGCGGCGCGCCATGCGCAAGCGGTGGTTCGGCATCGACAACGATGCGGACATGATCTACTACCTGTGGGGCGGCCCGCAGAGCCCGCTGTTTGGCAAGGAGAAGCTGACGACGTTTGAGAACCACTTTGTGGCTGACAAAGCAGCGCACAAGGAACCGAAGAACGCGTACTTCGACCTGATGCACGATGCGGCGTTCATCAAAAAGATCGGGCGGATGTTTGACTTGGGCGAGGATGTGCTGGTGGTGAACGGGCATGTGCCTGTGAAGGCGGAGAAGGGTGAGCAGCCCGTCAAGAAGGGCGGTAATGCGATCACGATCGACGGCGCGTTCAGCGAGGCGTATGGCGATCGCGGCTACACGCTGGTGCTGAAGCCTGATCGCATTGATCTGGCGGAACACAAGCCGTTTCCTGGCGTGGCGGCGGTGCTGAGCGCAGGTAGCGATATCGTGCCTGATATGACGACGATTCGGCGGTACGAGAAGCCGCGCATGCTGCGCGACACGGATGAGGGGCAGGCGTTGGCAAGGCAGGCGGATGATCTGGATGCGTTGGTGCACTCATATGAGGAAGGGATTGTGAGAGAGGCGTAGTGGTGCGGTGTTCGGGGATTGCGGATTCGTGAATTAGGATTCCTTGCAAGCGTGTACGGACTTGCAAGGCGCGACGTACCTGCGCTCGTGTGCGTGCCGCACGCCGAGTCGGCACGGTGACGTGTGCGGAACCCGCTCGACTCCGATCTGCAATACGATGTCTGCATGACGAGCCCGACGCCTCACGCTCCGCAGAATCTTCACGCTCCGTGGAGAATGGACTATCTGGAATCGATGGGCCAGCAAGAGAAGAAGGCTGGTCCGCCCGCGACGGGGAGCGGTTCGTTTCTACTTGATTACTGGAACGCTCCCACGCATGACGCGGCGAATCACGTCATTGAACGCACGACGCATGGGCTGATTCTGCTGAACAAGTATCCGTACGCCAACGGGCATTTGCTGGTTGCGCTCGGTGATCCGCGGCCCACACTGCTGGATTATGAACCTGCGCAGCGCGAGCAGTTGTGGAAGCTGGTGGAGCGTGCAACGGACTTGATGCAGCGCACGTTGGAGCCGCAGGGGATCAATATCGGGATCAATCAAGGTCGAGCGGCGGGGGCGGGCGTGCCGCAGCACTTGCATGTGCATCTGGTGCCGCGGTGGGGCGGTGATGTGAACTTCATGACGACCGTGGCGCAGGTGCGGGTGTTGCCTGGGAGCAACGAGGCGATGTGGAAGCGGTACGTGGCGGTGGCCACGCGGTGACATGAATTCACGGCATCGCCCAGAGCCTTTAGCTGCTGCGAAGCGCGACAAGTGCCATCGCTTATCTGCTGCGCTGCGAAGTGATCAAGGACACGTGCCGCCTGCGAGGACATCGAGGAAGTCCACCACGTCTTGATCTTCGGGGAAGACGCCGTTGTTGTTGAAGTCGATGTCGTTGCATCCCCGGACAGGATCGCACGTGGCGGGCTGACCGCCAGCGAGGATCACGAAGAAGTCGAGGACATCCTGATCTTCGGGGAAGACGCCATTGTTGTTGAAGTCGATGGCATCACATGCGGGGGGCGGCGTGACGACGATGTGAGCGACTTGGCGCGGTTGCACGAGGGTTTGCACACCATCGGAGAACGTCACGACGAGCGGCGTGGCACCGGGGTTGTACGCGAAGCGATGTGATGTTGTGTTGGTGCACAACGCGAGGAAGGTGGGGATGTCAGCCTTGATGGTCTGATCGAGCGTGCCGGTCGCGGCAAGTGTGCGAAGGAAGTGCACGGTGCGAGCGCGGGAGTCGCCAGCTTCGGGCTGATAGGTTGGGTTGGCGTTCCAGCGGGCGAGCGCGTCGGCGGGATTTGCCATCGCGCGGGCACTCCAGTTGATGTCGAGCCATGCGTCGGGGTTGTTGCCCGTCTGGCTCATGAGAATGTTCCAGTTCTTGTTCATGGCATCCGGCCGCATGCCAAGATACATGGAGCCTGGCGTGATCGGGAGGAAGTTGATGCCGTGGATGAGGGCGGGATTGGCGGTGAACCACGTGGCGTAGTCGGCGCCGTTGCACCAGATGAGACCCGCCATGCGGTAGTTCGCGTTTGGTGGATAGACCTGATTGTCGGCGTCGAACCAGTATTGATGAATCGCGGCAGCTTCGGTGGCGTAGAGAAAGAGACCCAGATCGCGGATCGCGGCGTTGTTTCGCTGCGCACCCCACAGGACGCACGCCGTCGCGAAGTTCATGGACTCTGACGAGCTCTCCTGGTTGTTGCCTGCGAAGAAGGCCTGGTGGCCTGAGGCGTAGGAGTAGCCGGCGTAGGGATCGAAATTGCGGAGGATGGGGAAGCGTGCGTCGCTGCGATCCCAGTTGGCAGCGTCGCGGATCATGAGATCGACCATCGGCGCGAACTGATCGGCCCATGCGGTGTCGTAGCGCGCCACGGTTGCTGCGGCAATGAGGAAGTAGCCGTAGTGGAAGTGGTGGTCGTTGAGTTCGGTCGCGAGTCCGAACGAACCGGGTTGGGCAATGAGGGTCTTCCAGGCGGGGTCGTACGTGAAGACGCGATCGGTGCCGCCTGTGCCAGCGCGGTCGAAGCGGAAGGAATCGATTCGCATGAGTTCGCCTGAGTAGGGCGAGGTGATGGTGAGGTAGAGGTCGTGGACGCCATCGATTGCGTCGACACCTGCCGCGGTGAGGCCCAGCGCGACTTCGACCCAGGTGTTGACGCCGCCGGTGGAGCCCACGCCACCTTCGCTCAGCACGGGACCAGTGAGTGAATTGAGCCGCAGTTGGAAGAGGCCGCTGCCTGAGGTTGCGGATGCGAACTTGACGAGTATGCGGGTGGGCGTCGACGAGCCGAAGTCAACGTTGTTGATGCGAATCCAGTCGCCTGCGCCAAAGTCGAGAACGGCTTGGCCCGTTGGGGCGGCACCAACGGTGACACCCTGAGCTTGCGCGTAGTTCTCCGCCTGGATATCGGCGTAGGCGCTTGTGCCGCTGGTGCCAGCGCCGACACTGAACCAGTCGGCGAGCTCTGTCTTGAGAAAGTCAAGAAAGCGCTGCTTCGCCAACGTGTGTCCACATTGCTCAGCCAGCGGAATGAGCTGAGCGATCCGGCCATAGGCCTTGCCGGAGCCATAGCTATCAGCCGAGGGGTTGAGGTTTGGTTCTTGATAGACCTGATCAATGAGCGTGTAGAGCTCGCTCTGCGACATTGCTCCCGTGTTTGGAAAGTTGGGGACCAGGCCTGCGAACGGGAACGAAGCGGTGACGGTTGATGCCGCGGCGAGCTTCATCTGTCCGCGGGGGGAGGGGTACGTCCAGGTTGTCAGCGGCATGCTGCTGTTGAGCCACTGGTGACGGAAGAGGCACACGAGCGGTGAGGTTTGCGTGCCTTCCATCGCTTGCGTGATGAACTGGAAAGAAGCGTTGACCCTTGCGCTCGTGGTGTCGTAAGACCATGACGTGCGTGTGTCGGTGACGAAGGCGAAAGCGTGCTGCTGGAAGAGTGAGAGAGTCTGCGTGCCTTGCGCGGGCAATGTCGCGACGGAGAAGTAGCTCGCTGCGGAACTCGCGAAGCTGACGCTGGCTTGCGTGCTGGTGACGCTCCATGTTCTGCCGGTGGGGGCGAACAGGGCGTAAGGCACGCCACCGATGGTGACGCCAAGCGTGCTGCCGGTATTGGCCCAGACGGTTGCCGGTCCGGCGAGGGCGTTGAACCTGATGACAACGGTGCCGCCGGGTGCGGAGCCGTAGACGAACGGGCAGCCGCGTGCGAAGGTGAGTCGCAGTTCGCGCGCTGGTGAAGTGGAGCGCCACAGAGCGGTCGCGGACCAGTCGCCGGCTTTGTCAACGAGCACATCTGGTGCAGTCAATCCACTGACGGTGATGCGCATGGCGGCCTGCGCGGAGCCGAAGCCGTAGGAGTACCCGCGCTGACTGATGGCGGGCGTGGTGACGCGGCCAATATCGAGCCCGTCGGCCTGTGCTTTGATAGCCAGCGGGAGGGGGTACATCGGGGCGCCGAATGGCTGCGTTGGGTCGCGCTTCCAGATGAGGCTTGACCAGTACTCGTTGGTTGGCGGAGCGCCGACAAACGCCGTGGACACTTTGGGCGTGACCGCTGCGCCGTTGTTGTCGACCGGCCGTTCTCGACCTGATGGAATGCCGTTGTAGTAGCTGCCCGCGCCTGCCGGGACGACTTGCTGTGCGGATGTGCTGGGGGCACAACAGACGAGCGCAAGAAGCGACGCAAAGATCGTGATCAGAACGCGGGTAGACATGCAAAGCTCCGGGCCCGAGTCGGTTCGGAAGACAAGTCGGCGGCGGGGACGACTTTGTGACAGCTTCAACGTAGGCCGGTGGGAGCGGTGCCGAGGGGGTGAGTGCGTCCTTCGAGCGCTCGTCCCTGTCGAAATGCGCGAAAGTCGGTCGTTGCGAAGCGGGGCGGCTGGCTATCGGAATGCGCATGTCCGTCGTGGAGAGTGGAAAGCCATTGGCTGGTGGAAGCCACGGTGGGCTTGCGTGAGGATTGTCGTGCGAGGGGAAGCTTACAAGTGTGGATACTGCAATGCCTCGGCGAGCTCAGTTGGCGTGCGCAGTCGGCGAAGTTGCCGAGAGCACGAACGTGGCGGCGAGCATCCAGTGTTGTCTGGCCACGGGCCCCGATCGACCGGAATGATGATCTGGGCCGTGAGCGGAGTCGTGCGATCAGCCCATAGACACGCGTCGCGAGCGAGGACTGTGAAGAAGTCGCAACCGAGCGTTGAGCATGCGAGCTGCTACGGCACCTGCGCGGGTGCGGCTTGGAGTTCCGCACGGCGGGCGCTCAGGGCTTGCAGTTTTGGTTTCAGATCTGCTGATGGATCGTGTGCGGCCCACGCGCTGTAGGTGGCGTGGAGCTTGTCGAACAGAGGCTCGCGCCACTCAGGTGCGGTGACTTGGAGTTGTCTGTTGAGCACGTCTTCCGCAGCGGCGTAATCGTGGCGTGTCTCGAGAAGCTGAGCTAGACGTGTTCCAGCGATAACACGAAGGGAGTCGACGCCCTGACGCGAGCCGAGCGCTGCAATCAATCTGCGGCAGTCAGCTTCGGCTTCGTCAAGTCTGCTCATTCTGGTCAGCACGCTGGATCGAAGAACCAGTGGATTGATTGTCCGGACATTTTGTCGTCCTCTCGTCGTCGTTCGGGCTTCGACGAGTTCGTCGAGCACGCGGAGGGAGTCGTCGAGCTTGCCGCTTCTAGAATAGACGGTAGCCAACACAAACTTGATGATCAGGGTGTTGTCGTGCGTGGTACCGAATGTCCCAACGGCGTTCTTGACGGCCTCGTGTATCAGTGATTCGGCTTCGTCGTAGCGACCGAGATCGGCGAGCACGTTGGCCGTTCTCGCCATAGACCTGTTGGTCGCATCGGAGCCCGGTGGCAGAAAGCGACGGCATCGTTCGAGGACGGCTTGATGGAAGGCGAGACTGTCCTCAAGCCTGCCGAGCTTTCGCAATAGCGTGGCCCACTCGCGTTCGATACTCAGACGAAGAGGATCAAACTCGGGTAGCGTTCGCTGAGCACGCTCGAGCAGATCGCCGGCTCGCGCTTCCATCCCTTGAACATCATCCATCGCGTTCAGCATCATGAGTTCATCGAGCTGTATCTCAAGGACCCTTCGGTCATCAGGCCCGAAGCCTTCCGACAGTGAACGGACGGCATTGCGATACTCGCTCAGCGCGCTTGTTCGCAGAGACAGCGCGGCAAACGACGCTGCCACATTCGCGTGGAGCAGTCCGCGAGCGCGCGGCTGAGTGAGAAAAGTGTTCTCAATAGCCCGAGCGCTGGGCTCTAGAATTTCTCGATCAAGCAGATCGCTCGCGATATCGGTGGTGTTGAGGTGGACCATCGCCGTGTCGAAGCCGGCGATGATCGACGAGCGTTCGGCCTCGGGAACCCGATCAACTTCAAGATTGCTTATCAGTTGCGATCGCATGTCGTTCGCAAGATTGCTACCCATCGTGGACGCGTCCAGCGATCGGAGCATTTCGGCTTGGAACTCTGCGACTGTTTGCAATTCCTCTGAGCGCTGGGCTTCAGCCTCAGCTAGCCGCTTCTGAGCAGCTTCCGCTGCGCGGGCGGCGGCAGCTTCTTTGCGGGATTCACGGGCCTGTGAGAGGGTGCCTGCGATGCCCAACAGCAGCGTCACCAGAACGAGGGCGGCGGCCACCACGACCGAACGATGCCGGCGTGCCGACTTGCGCAGGGCATACCAGGTTGAGGGCGGCGCGGCCAGTACGGCGTCGCCCCGCAGGTAACGCTCCAGATCCTGCTCGAGCTCGGCAACGCTCCCGTATCGGCGCTCGCGTTCCTTCTCGATCGCTCGCAGCACGACCCAATCGAGATCTCGGCGAAGCTGCGCTCGAAGCTTTGCTGGTTCGGTCGCTCGCAGTGTGGATACGCGTGTTGCACGCTGTGCGTCGAGTTCGAGGCGAGCGCTCGGCGCGATGACGCGTGACTCAAGGATGATCTTCTGGAGCGAGTGACCGTCACCAGTCCGGAGCAGTTCGCTCGCGACGGGCGTTTCGCCGGTCAGGAGTTCGTAGAGCAGCACGCCAAGCGAATACACATCCGAGCGAGTGTCGACGTCACTCTCGCCCTGGGCTTGTTCGGGGCTGGTGTATTCGGGCGTACCGATGAACTGTTGTTGGACGCTCACCATCGTGCCCGCGTGGACGTCGGGGCGGACCGCTTTCGCGATGCCGAAGTCGATGACTTTGGGGACGGGATTGCCATCGACTTGCGAGACGAGAATGTTTGAGGGCTTGATGTCTCGGTGGATGAGGCCACGCTGATGTGCGTGGTGCACTGCGCGGCAGACTGTGCAGATGAGGGCGAGGCGCTGCTCGATCGTCAGGCAGGCGGTGTCGCAGTACTTGGTAATCGGCTCACCCGGACACACTTCCATCGCGAAGTAAGGACGACCGCTGTCGGTGGCACCTGCGTCGTACACCTTGGCGATGTTGGGGTGATCAAGGAGGGCCATGACTTGCCGCTCGCGATGGAATCTCGCGATGACCTGGCGAGTGTCCATACCGAGCTTGACAACTTTGAGAGCGACCTCGCGTCGAATGGGGGTTGATTGTTCTGCGAGGAAAACGGTGCCGAAACCACCCTCGCCAAGTACGCGGAGGATGCGATAGGGACCGATAGACATGCCGGGCGACTCGGCAATTGCTGCGGCGAGTTGGGACGCGTCCATCGGCGAAACCAGCGGCTCGAAGTCAGCACCGCCTGCAACGCGATCTTCGCGAAGCATTTCGGCGACGAGATTCCGGACTTCAGCATCGTCCGGGCATTCGGCCTCGAGCATACGCGTTTGCTCAGTTTCGGGAAGATCGAGGAGGCTCTGGAACAACTCGCGTGCGCGGGCACGTTGAAGCGGGGTCATGCGCCATCCCCCGTGCGGAGCTTGACGGCGAGTTCCGCCTGAGCAGTTCGCCAGAGGCGATTGATCGTGCGGTCTGACTGGTTCATGACGATGGCGACCTGCTTGATCGACATGCCGGCGAAGTACCGCAGTTCGACGATTCGAGCAAGTGTCGGATCCTCGGCTTCCAGTTCCTTGAGCGCTGATTCGAGAGTGAGCACGTCAACGATCGCCGCTTCGGAGCGATTATCGGCTACGTCGACCAGCGTCAGCCGCTGCTCGCCGCCGCCGCGCTTGAGCGTGTTTCTTGCCCGAGCCTGATTCACGAGAATCTGCCGCATGGCGATCGCCGCGACGGCCAACAGGTGCTCTTTCCCATTCCAAGAGGGCGTGGAGGAGCCCATCAATCGGAGGCAGGCTTCATTGCAGAGGGCGGTGGGTTGCAGCGTGTGGCAGGCACGCTCCGACATCAGGAGTTTGGCCGCGATTGCGCGAAGATCGTCGTATATCAATGGCAGCAGACGCCTCGTGGCATCGCTGTCGCCCTTGGCCAGGTCATTGACAAGCGCCTGTATCTCGTTTGCATCGCTGGGCACTGCACAAACCTCCACCAACTGTACGCACAATCGGCATTTCTCCCGAGAATTCGTCGCGCGAATCTGTCGCACGGAAGCGGTGGATGGTGTTTCTGATGATGAGGCCCCGTCGGGATCTCGAAACCCGGAGTACGTCCATGGTTCGTAAGCAGCTTCCTGTCGCCCATCTCGCACTCGCACTGAGCACGCTCACCGGATCGGCGGGAATGGCGTTCTCGCAGCCCGCGACGGACGGCTTTACGTACCAGGGTGAACTCCGGACTGCGGACTCGCTCTTCCAAGGAGTTGCGGATGTCCGCTTTACGCTTTGGACGGCGGAAAGCGGCGGCAGTCAGCTCGGCGCTGCTTTGCAGGCGCAGGGCATCAGTGTTTCGCAAGGGCGGTTCTCGGTCATCTTGAACGCAGGGAATGAGTTTGCCCAGGTGCATTCAACGGGCAACGCCGGTGGATCGAGATCTCGGTTCGCACGCCCGACAGCAACGGTGTGTACGAGGTGCTCTCGCCGCGTCAAGAGATCACGGGGACGCCCCAGGCGACATACGCGACATTCGCGACGGATGCGGGCACTGTCGGCGGCATGACGCCTGCTCAGCTGCGCGATGCGGGTGGACTGACGGGCACTGTTCCCGACACTGCGCTTTCGAGCAACATTCCGCTTCGAACCGGGGACCAGACTTTCAGCGGCTCCAACACCTTCACGGGCGCGAATGTCTTCAGCAATGCGAGCAACAGCTACGTCGGCAATGGCGCTGGTCTGACCGGACTCAACGCATCGAACATGGCGAGCGGCACGGTTGCTGACGGGCGGCTCTCCGCCAACGTCGCACTGCGCGGCGCGAACCAGACTTTCAGCGGGACCAACATCTTCTCTGGCCCAACACTGCTGAGCAATCCGACGAACTCGCTCTTCGGAAACGGGGCAGGCCTCACCAATCTCAACGCTTCGAACATCGTCAGCGGCGTGCTCTCAGATCTGCAGCTTTCCACCAACGTCGCGTTTCGGACTGCGAGTCAGACGTTCCTGGGTTCCAATACCTTCACCGGGGCCAATACGTTCTCAGGACTTACGTCGTTCAACGACCGCATTGGCGTTGGGACTGTTCCCTCCAACAACTTCCGCATGCATGTGGCGGGAGGGGCCGGGCAGTGGAAGGGTGGGATTGCTTCAAGTGGTGCGACACACGCGGTGGTGATGGGTGAGTTGTCGGGCCGCGCCACGATCGGGTCCAACGACGCCGCGTTCCAGACATGGCAGGATCTGCAGATCAATCCCTTTGGCGGCAACGTGATCATCGGCGGGAACGTGCAGGCTCAACCAGCCGGGAAGCTTCAGGTGTACTCAGGCGTGGACGCGTCAGGCTCGCCGAACAGCGGCTACATCCGAGTGGGCGCGACGAACAGTCAAACGCTGGTCATGGACACTGATGAGATCAGCTCGCAAACCACCAACGGCACGGCGAGTACGCTGCGGCTCAACCGACTTGGTGGAGATGTTGTGGTCGGCGGACCAGTGACGGCTCCATCGATGCAGTTCCCGGATGGCTCGGTCATCAGCTCTGCTCCGATTGTCCAGGAGATTTTCGACCCGACACCTCGAACGGTGAACGCTGGAGGATGGATCGAGTTCAATCTCTCGGCTCCAGGCGCGAGAGCCGGTATGGGCATCATCGTGAACCCGGTGGACCGACTCCAGTCGTTCGATGTGCTGGCTTCTGCGAGATATTCAGGCCCGAACTTCATTCAGATTCGGATTCAGAACACTGGCAACGACTCCACGGTGTACGTCAATCGCAGTTGGATTGTCACGTTGATTCCGGCTTCGAATCCGTGACGAGGGCGGCTGGACAGTCCGTGGTGCCGCCAGAAAGGCAGCATCGTCGTTTCGCTCGGGAAGCGCAAGCTCCCCAAGCACAACCACAAACCCTTGGACAGAGTTTGTCGCGGCGGCAGTGGGGGAGGCGGGCAAACTCGCTGACTAACACCTTGGCTGGGCTGTCATGCGGATGGTACATCGGCGAGGTGACACCAGTGCAAAAGTGGCACTTGCGTAGCGTCAGCTGTGTTCGGATACTCTCACCGTTCTTGCTGAGAGTGACTACTGCTCGACGACTGTTAATGGTGCGACATTTTCGTTCCACGATGGACGGGGTAGAGAGGCGGGCTCTCTCGCCTGCGGAGAGTGATCTGCGAGATCTCCGACCTCCAAGCCCGTGACGTGTGACTCAACGAGTCGTGAATCTGGACATCTGTGTAGCAGCTACGCGGTTAGCTTGCGAAAATATGGGACCACGCGTTGGCCGTTGCGAGTGCTGGTCCGCGTTATTTGCTTGATGCAAGATCGAGAGATCCGTACAATCCCGGGGCATGGAACCGAAGGTGGAATTCGACCGCGAATCCATAAGCGATCGAGCCTCGGTCGCAGATGTCATCATGCCATTTTATCAGCAACTTCGTGCAATCGCGCAGGCGCGTCTCGCTGGCGGTGGGCGCGAAGTCGCGACGTTGCAGGCCACAGCAGTTGTCCACGAGGCGCTGCTTCGCATCGCCGATCGGCCGCTGGAGGCGATACGCGATGAACAGCACCTCCTGGCGTCGGCCGCGCAGGCCATACGGCATGTGGTCGTTGACCATGCCCGGCGCAAGCTCGCGATCAAGCGTGATGTCAGCCGCAATGTCGCCAGCGATGTTGATGGAGACGCCGTCGAACGCGCGATCGGCCTTGACAGTCCGACCAAGAGCCTCTTGGTCATCGACCTCGATGCAGCGATGGGCAAGCTCGCAGACATCGATCCGGAGCTGCGCACCATTGTCGAGTTGCACGCGTTTGGGGGCATGGAGCACGCGGAGGTCGCTGCCCTTATGGGGAGTTCCGAGCGGACGGTTCGCCGTCGATGGCAGTTTGCTGCGGCCCAGCTTCGCAAACACCTTCAGCACTGGTCAGAGGTGAGCGATGATCAAGCCTTCGAATGACCAACCCAACAGCAGCGAGCTTGAGCGGTTGTTTCATCAAGCGCTGGATCAACCGGTCGTCGATCGCGACGCGTGGCTTGACATGCACTGCGCGCATGATCCTGCCTTGCGAGCCCAGGTCCAAGAGTTGCTGCTGCACGACGTACAGAACAGCGACGGAATGCTCGATGGTCTCAGCGCGGACAACTTTGCCGAGCAGACCCCCACGAGAATCGGCATCTATGCAGTCACGAACTTTCTCGCTCATGGAGGCATGAGTGCGGTTTTCGATGCGATGCACGAGAAAACTGGTGCGCGAGCAGCCGTCAAGCTGATTCGTGTCGGCATGGCGACGGCGCATCAGCGGATGCGATTTCAATTTGAGTCAGAACTTCTCGCGAAGCTCAACCACCCATCCATTGCGCGTCTCTTTGATGCTGGCCAAGCCACCGCCGTCTATGCCGATGGGACAACGTCGGTTCGCAACTTCATCGCGATGGAATTTGTCGATGGGCAAGGAATTGCCAAGCACAGCGAAACGTACTCATTGTCGCTTCGGCATCGAGTGCAGCTCATGCACGAGGTTGCGCGGGCTGTCCAGCACGCACACGAACGGGGCGTCATCCACCGCGATCTCAAGCCCGCCAACATCCTCATCACTCGGCCCAGCGCTGAGCACCCCATCGGCACGCCCAAGGTGGTCGACTTTGGCATCGCCAAGCTCATGAGTCCGGGCCGTGCCGCGACCGTGACGGGCGTCATCATGGGCACGCTCAACTACATGAGTCCGGAGCAGATGGGCGGCCGCAGTCGTGAAGTCGGCCCGGCATCAGACGTGTATGCACTCGGCGCGATCCTCTACGAGTTGCTCGTGGGCCGGCCACCCATCGAGGCCCCAAGCACGCTGTCACCTGGCGCAGCATTCGCCATGCTGAACGATGATCCGACGCGGATCATCTCGATCCGTGCCGACGTGCCTCTCGATCTCGACGCCATCGTGCACAAGGCAATTGAGCGCAGCATTGACAGGCGTTACGGCAACGCTCGCGACCTCGCCGACGATCTCGAACGCTGGTTGGAGAATCGGCCGGTCGTCGCGCGGCGGCCGACAGTTCTTGATCGTGGACGGTTGTTTTTCCGTCGGCACCCTCGGCTCTGCGTCGGTGTTCTGGTCGCTGGCGTGAGCATCATCTCGCTCGGATCGCTTACAACGTGGCAGGCGGTTCGCGCCAGTCGTGCAGAACAGGTTGCACTCAAGCGTTTGGGTCTGATCACCGCGGAACGCGACCGTGCGGACGAGCAGGCCCGCGTTGCTGAGGCTGTCCGCCGCTTCCTCTCCAATGACATCCTCGCTCTTGCGAACGTCGAGTCGCAGGCAGATGTCGGCATCACGTCAGACCCAGACATCACGCTTGTCCAGGTGCTTGATCGAGCGGCCGCAAAGGTGGGGGAGGGGCGATTCGCGGATCAACCTGTCGTCGAGGCTGCGATTCGCTCAACAATCGGCAATGCGTATCTCGGGCTCGGAAGGCCCGGCAGGGCGGTCGAGCACCTCCGTCGCGCTGCTGAACTGAACACTCAGGTCTTGGGCCCCAAATCACGGGCAACGATTGATAGCCTTGCTTCGCTCGCAACCGCCACTGATCACGCGGGGATGGTCACGCAAGCCATCGCGCTTTTCGAGCCTCTCGCCAAAGATGCGAGCGAGGCTCTGGGACTTTCGGATTCTCTCACGCTGACGATTTCGAACAATCTTGCGTTGTGTTACGTGCAAAGGGGCGAACGCGACAAAGCGGCCACACTGGCACGCAATGCGCTTGCTCTCTCGACAGATTCGCTGGGCAAATCGCACTCCCTCACACTTCGCCTTTCATATACCCTTGCTATTGCGGAGGCTGTTTCGGGGCAGAATCCAAGCGAAGCGCAACTCTTGGAAGCGATTCAGCTTCGTCGCATGGCCTTCGGCGAAGACTACCCCGACACGCTGCTTGCGAAGTTCGATCTCGGGCTTTTCTACAGCCGTGGGGGGGATCATCGAAAAGCACTGGAGATTCTCGAGCCAATCGTGCAAACGGCGATGAAACGACTCGGCCGCGAGCATCCAAAGACCTTGTTGTTTGTGAACGACATCGCGACCGTGTATTCTGCCAGCGGCGATCAGCACAAGGCCGCTGACATGCTGGCAGAGGTGTACGCGTTGCACCGAGAGACACTCGGCGACGAGCATACCAAGACACTTGGTGCGTTGCACAACCTCGCAGGCACTCGTATCAGACTCGGCGAACTGGAAGAAGGCAGCAATTTGCTGAGTCAGGCGTACGAGATCAGCACGCGCGCACGCGGCCCCGAACATGAGGGCACGCTCCTCAATGGCTCCAATCTGGCCGAGACCTACCGGCGCATGGGCAAACTCGATGAGGCGTGGACACTTGGCAACGAAATTGTTGATCGCATGAATCAGCACCTTGGTCCGACGCATCGCTACACGCTCTCTGCGACGTGCATGACGGCGAATGTGCTGATGGATCAGAAGCTACCCGAGAGAGCTGAGCCCATTCTTCGCGACGGACTTGCAAGGGCGATAACTGCCTTTGGTACGTCGCACTCGCTTGCCACAAAGTACCGCCGCGATCTTGCGAAGTGCCTTGACGCCTTGGGAAGAGCCGAGGAAGCCCAGCAAGTGCGCGATCTGATCGCCAAGTGAAGCCGGTGCGATAACGCTGAGCCAGCCAGTTCATCAAACACGTCCTGTTGCGACGGTTGGCCTGTCGATCCAGTCGATCCTGTCGAGCTGCACCATGACGCACGCGCATCCAAAGTATTTTGGATAATCGTGGCCGTCGTCACTCTTCCTCAACGTGTTGAGTTTGCCAGGGCACATGCAAGCGTGCTCTGAAGTTCCTGCACAGCCCGCGAAATGGCGTGTTGAGCGGCTTCGAGAGAGTGTCCACGAACGATGCACGGATGTTACGTTGTATCGCGCGGACCAAGACGGGTGCCGGACACTCGGCATCCTCTGGCCGAAAGGTCAGAAAGAGAGAGAGTTTGCTATGAAGCGTCGTATGTTCCTTTCGGTGATGGCTGTCCTTGCGTTCAATGGTGCGGCTCAGGCAGCGGTCGTCCTGCCCGATCTCCCGGCAGGCTCGCAGTACCGCGTGGTTTTCGCCTCGACGGGCAGTTACCAGGCGTACAACAGCACGATCCCCTCGCAGACGCGGAGCGTGTCGTACTGGCAGAACATCGTCAACGCCGAGGCCGCCGCCAGCAACAGCTCAACGATCACCGGTGCGACCTTCAGCCTCGTCGGCTCGATCTTCGACGCCACGACGGGGACTGTTAATGGCACGACCCTCGCGGGCATGAGCGACACCGTCAGCGACAACATTCCCGTCTACAACACGCTGGGCCAGCTCGTCGCAGCCAACTCGGTCTCATTCTGGTCCGCCACGCACCAGGCTGGCATCAACGGCGACCGCAACGGCAACACCGTCACTGGCAGCGCCTGGATCGGCTGGTTCCCCACGCTGCAGACCTTCCGCCCCTTCGGCGGGACCAACGTCTACTACGGCGGCGTCGCGAACACCAACTGGATCACCAACACCCTTGGCGGCACCAACTTCCTCCGCATCTACGCGATCTCCGCGCCGCTCACCGTTCCCACGCCTGGTGCCCTTGCGCTGGCTGGCTTGGGCGGCTTGGTGATTGCTCGCCGTCGCCGTTCGTGATCTTGCATCAGAGTCACGCCGCTTGAACAATCGACTCCGGAGCATGCGGCATGCTCCGGGGTCGCTTTTGTTAGTTCCTCAAACTCTCCACGGAGCCTCACGAGTGATAGCCCGCAGAGTTTTTAGGTAGCTTCTCGCGGAAGTTGGCGTCACGGGCGGGGTTTCGAGCTGTTCGTCAACAGACGCGTCGGTGGGTGGGTGGATCGATGTTTTCACGCTGCATCTCCGGTCATGGCCGACGGGCGACGTTCGCTTGCGGTTAACACAGTGATGCCAGCATCAACGCTCTCTTCAAGGCCCAGCGGTGAACAACCCGCATGCTGCAGAGACGCGCTGCGGGCATGCACAAGCCGCAACGCGGCGGTGGCGAGTACGGCGATGATTGTCGAAGCTGCAGTGATGGCAACGATGTCATCACGCAAAGCAAATGAGTGCGTCCCGGGTCAACAGCGACCCGCCAAAGAGCAACTAACCCGTTCGCGGACAGAATCCCGAAGAGGAATCCGAGTCGTCCAGCAATATGGACAGTTCTCGAACGTTTCTCCTCATGGACTCGATTCCCAAGGAGTGCATATGCGTCGAGCTGCTCAGCTTGTTACGGCTGTGGTCATCGGATCGGCGACTATGGCTCTCGCGCAGGATGTCCGCTTCATTCCTTTGCCCCCGCCGGCCTCGCCGCGGGACCTGCTGTACAACCCGATCAGCAACAAGGTCTACACCGCCAACACGCCGCAGACCGGCGCACCGTCGGCCGAGAGCGTGACGATCATCAACGGCGCTACCAGCACGGTCATCACCACACTCCCAGTCGCCGCCGGTCCGCGCGACTTCTGCCACAACACGCAGAACAACAAGGTCTATGTCGCCAACTACTTCGCCGACAGCGTCACGGTCATTGATGGCGTGACCGATCAGATCCTCTCCGTGATCCCTGTCGGCGACGGTCCTCGGGCACTGGCATACAACTCGCAGAACAACCGCATCTACTGCGCCAACGAGTTTTCCGGCAACGTCACGGTCATCGATGGAGTCACCAACACGGTCATCGCCACCGTGCCCGTCGGCTCAACGCCGCGCGTGATCTGCTACAACCCCATCAGCAACAAGGTCTACGTCCCGAATGCTGGAAGTCAGACCGTCTCGATCATCAACGGCTCGACCAACACCGTGCTCGCGACGGTGCCGGTCGGCAACGTGCCCCGCGGTATCTTGTTCAACCCACAGAACAACCGGGTGTATTGCTCAAACTACGGCTCGGACACCGTCAGCATTATCGACGGCGTGACCAACGCGTTGATCGCCACCGTGCCCGTGGGCGATGGTCCGACCGCTATGGGCCACAATCCCGTCGGCAACAAGGTGTATGTGTCCAATGTGGGAGCGCCAGGTCCGAACACGCCTGCCGCATGCACCGTTTCAGTGATCAGTGGCGACACCAACGCCGTCGTCAAGACCCTGACGGCTGGAGACGAGCCGACCGCGTTCGTCTTCAGTAGCAACGACAACACGATGTACTGGATCAACGAGTGGAGCCACACCGTCGCCGTAGTCGACGCGGCGACGGACGTGCAGGTGCGGACCATCGCCTTGGGAACGCCGCCCATCCAGCCGGTCGACATGTGCTACAACCCGATCAACGGGATCGTGTACACCGCCAACCGCCTGACGCTCAACATCGGCGTGATCACGACGGGGGCGAGCGCGGTGGATGTCGATGGCAATGGCGTGACCGATATCGATGATCTCTATCGTCTGAATCAGCAAACCATCGACGTGAATGCGGACGGCGTGGCCAACGCCGAGGACATCTCTTCCTTGGAGAGGTACCTTCGCAGGAACGAAGTCGCCGATATGACCGCTGGGCGGCGGTGAAGTCCACACCGCCAATTGCCTGTGCTAGAATCTATCGAGACGCGATCGTCGGGTCGTGCTCGCGGGGGTTGGACGCGATGTGTCGTGTCAGACACATGGGCAGAGCACCTCACTACACGGCACCGCGTTCAGTGCCTTCGGACAGGGCGTAGCGTCGGGGTGGTGGGCGGTCCGCCATCTTTTCATACGGATGGCGGACAATCTACCTCGCTGATACACCCGAGTTTCCGAACACCATCACATTCGGGGTCTCCACGCTGTAGGGCAGCCACGCCGGAGCCTCCCCCGCCTTCGGAACTCCGGTCCGCATGAATGCGACGAGATAGTCCATCATGGTCTGACTGAGCTTTCGTCCTTCAGTCGACGCGTCCACCGGCCCAGAGTCGTCTTCAACTCCTCCCCGACGCAGGCGCGAGGCCCGTTCAGCGGTCTGACGGTCTCGGAAGCCATGCCCAGTGACAATCGACTGCCCAAGAGTGCCGAAAGCATACGCGACCGTCTCGCCGTGCATGGCCGCGTGCCGCGTGTCGCGTGCCTGGGGGGGTACAAATGTCAGCTGAAAGAGATACACCGGCTGGCCGACGCGCGCCATGTCGTCGGCGAGCTGGCGCTGAAACGCGAAGGCGCCCCCTGTTGCCACCGAATCGCCAAGGGTGCGTGCGCCCGACTCGCCATTCGCGCCACCCATCAGGACCGGAATCCGAGCCTGCTCTCCACGCCGAAACATCTCCTCGGGCGCAGCCGTCACCAAGCGGCCGTCAATGATCGGTTTCACCGGCAGATCGAACCGCCGAATCGCTGCGGGAGTCAGGGGCAGCGTCTGATCTCTCATCGCACGGAGTTCGCCCGTGGTGGCTCGGCCATTACCTCCTAGCTGTCCGGCAACGCGCTGACCGGCCTCCTCAGCCTCGGCCAGAGTCTGGATGTTTCGCATGCCACCGCTGCTGTGAATCACAGCCTTGTGGAAGAGACCCGCGGCCTGCGGCATCCCCATAAGGAAAAGACAACTCGTCCCGCCGGCGGACGATCCTGAGATCGTGACATTTGAAGGGTTGCCGCCGAACGCTGCGATGTTCTCACGCACCCACTTCAGCGCCGCGATCATGTCCTGAAGACTGTAGTTGCCAACGATGTCTTTGGGGCCAGCCTCCGCTGTGAGCGCGGGGTGGGCAAAGATTCCGAGTGGGCCGAGGCGATAGTTGATGGTGATGACCACCACGCCGCGCTTCGCGAGCTCGGTGCCGTCATACCTCGGCTGTGCGCCCGATCCTTGGATGAACGCGCCGCCATGAATCCAGAACAGAACAGGCAACTTCGAGTCCGCGGACGCACCCGGGGGAGTCCAGATGTTGAGCGTCAGACAGTCCTCGCTCTGCATTTCTCGCGAGTAGAAGGACTCACCCTGAAGCGCCGGGGCACCGAATGCCACCGCCTTGCGCACGCCCGACCAGGGCGTTGGCGGCTGCGGCGCCTTCCATCGAAGCTCGCCGATCGGTGGCGCAGCGTACGGAACACCCAGAAAGACGCGAACATCATTGCGGCGCTCACCGGACAGGACGCCGGTCGCGACGCGTACAGATATGTCATCAGCAGATCCTTTTGTGGGCTGCGGATAGCGAGCCTTCGTGTCCGTCGAAGTCCCTGTCGCACCCGGGTTCCCGCGAGGAGCGCTGCGGGCTGGCGCAGTCTTTGCAAACTGCTCCGCAAAGAACGCGATGATCGTGGCGCGTGCCTTCTCCTCTTCCTTCTGCTCGACTGCCGTCTTGGCTCCGCGAAGCTCCCGAGCCGCACTGACCGTTCGAGCCCAGTAAAAGCCGTGAGGGCTCTTCTCCGCTGTAAACACCTGAACGCTCTGGCCGGCCGCCTGCATGCGACTGATCATGGGCTCGATGAGCACGTGCGGGGCTTGATCGTCGCCCCGGCTGGTGACAAAGAGCGTTGGCACGCGGATCAGCGACGCGGATGCCTCGAGAGAGTGACCAGCGATAAAGGCGCGTGCCTCAGCGTCCGACAGGCCTTGCTTGCGCTTCAGGCCGCTGTAGAGAGACTGGCCGTTCCGCATGAGCTCGTCACGTACCGCCGGAGCCAGGAGAGAGAGCGGCGGAGTGCTCGCATCGCCCGTCATGTACACCACCGGATCGGTCATCCATGGCGACAGCGCAGCAACACAGAGAATCTCCGTACCGAGCTTCTGAGCCGCCGCGAGCGCGAGGTGTCCGCCATGGCTCCCCCCCACGACCCCGACTCGGGCAGCATCAGTTCTGGGAAGAGTCTTCGCAAAGCGAATTCCCGCAATCACATCCTCCTGCACGAGGTCAGACAGCACGCCATCACCGGTGCGGTAACTCACAGCCACAGTCACCCACGGCTGTTCATTGAACGCTTGAACCGTTGGTGACAGAGGGTTCGGCGCGGCCATCGTTCGGAGATATCCCAAGTCGCGGTCGCCTTGCCCGCCGTGGATCGTCACCAAGACCGGGAATGGACCGTCGCCCTTGGGCATCGATACGACACAGGGAATCTTCCGACCGTCCTTGGAGGCGTACTCACGTTCGGTGATCTCCCGGTCACCAATCAGTTCTGTCTTTCCGGATGGGGTGCGGGCCCCCGGCCGGTCCCTCAACTGCCGCATCTTCTCACGCACTGCGCGTCGCTCAGAGTCGTCGATCTTGCCATCACCGTTGGAATCAAACTGCTTGAGCCGATCGGAGACAGGTGGCACCGGACCGGCTGGCGGCTCCGATCGCTGAGCGAAGGCCGTGCAGCACACGAGCAAGTTGAGCAGGCACGTGGCCACGAGAAGATGTGTTCGTACCATTGTGCTCGCTCCTTGGGAACGGATGAACCGGCCATTGGAGAACGCCCGTGCCTGCGAACGATTGCAGGTGAGCAAAGACCAGCGGCCGAAAGCTCTCTGGGCGACAGCCCTCGCGAGCCACGGGTCCACAGTCAGATTCTCGCGGAACTTCCCTGGCCGACGCCATCATGGTCACAAGCTGCATGGGTCTGCGATGACCTCTGCGTTTGGTCTTTGAAAGGGCGACGCCCACGCGGCTGGTCGCAGCCATCCCGAAAGCGGCCGCCAACACCGAACGGTCCGCTGGGCAGCGGTGACCGCAGCGGACAGACGGCCTGCCAGGAGTACTCTGGGCGGCTCATGAACGCCAGCAATACAGCGGCTTCGCCATCGTCCCAAGCAGTCACCGAATCCGACTGTTGGCATCACCGCGTTGAAGTGCCACAATCGGCTCGCGCAGCCCGCACCGGGGGCATGGACCATTCGCGGATGCAAACCACCACGGTCCAATCCCAACGATGCTGTCAGTCTGCCATCGACCGAAACTCGATCATGCACTTGGAGCACCTCATGCAAGCTGCGACGCCCCGACCCCGCCGCCGTCTTCGTCCCCTCGCCGCATGGACGGCCTGCATCGCCGTCATCGCGACCGCCGCCGTCACGCTCTCGGGCGGCTGCTCGCGCTCGATGTTCATGCAGAGTCCATGGGACGCGATACCGAAGGCGACGCCGGAGGAGATCGCGAAGCTCCACGAGCCCGACGCGCTGCGCGCCGACCTCGACGCGATCGTCGCGCTCCACGAACGGACCAACCCAAACCCCTACCTCCGTGTCTCGAGGGATTCGATCCTCGCGCTTGCCGAGCGGCTGAAGGCTTCGATCGACAGGCCGATGACGCGGCGCGAGTTCCTGCCGATCGTGATGGAGATGCAGGCGGGGTATCGCTCCGATCACTACGGGCAAGGTGTTCCGAACGAGGAGCTCGAGGCGGCGTTCGCGCGCGGCGAGCGGCTGCTTCCTTTCCGCGCTGCGCCGGAGGGCGATGGACTCGTGGTCGTCGCCGTCGCGGAGAGCGAGCGGGCGATCGAGCCAGGTGACAGGATCGTGCGGATCGGGACGGTGCCTGCCGCCGAGCATCTCGCGAGGCTGCGGGCGCTCCAACCGGGCGAGTCCGAGCGCTGGCGCGATGTCTGCGTCCGCGAGTACTTCCGGGTCAACAGCTGGGTCGTGGGAATCACGCTCCCGACCGAGGTCGAACTGATCCGGCCCGACGGTTCGCGGCATGTCGTGACGGTCGAGGGCGTCGGTGATGGCGCGCGCAACACCGAGCGGACGGCTGCGGGCAACGCTCCGCCGACGAGCCCCGCTGCCCCGCGGGGCGAAACGCTCGTCGACAGTCCGCCGTTCCGATGCCTGCTGCTCCCAAGCGAGCCGTCGGACGCGGCGCCCATCGCGCTCATCGACTTCCCCACGATGGACGGCACGCTCGGCGGTCAGTGGGACAAGTTCCTCGACGAGGCGATCGCTGCGGCGAACGCCCGCGGGGCTGCGGGGCTCATCGTCGACATCCGTGAGAATGGCGGCGGAGATAGCACCCTCGGAGAAGTGTTCCTCGCCCGTGTCACCGACGAGCCCTATCGCATGGCGGCACGCATCGTGTGGCGCCGGAGCGCTGAGTCGGACGAACTGTTCCGAATGATGGCGAAGCCGATGTGGCGCTGGTTGACCATCGCCTTGCCGCTCTTCATGCCCGAGTACACGAAGCTCAAGCACGGTGAGGACTTGACCTATGAGTTCGAGGCAACCAGCCGTCGGCGTGTCGAACCGGGCTTCGACGGGCCGACTGTCCTCCTGATCGGAGAGGGAACCTACTCAAGCGCCATGATGTTCGCGGATGCCGCCCGCACCTACGACCTCATGCTCACGATCGGCCAGCCGACGGGCGGTGTACCCAATGCTCTCGGCGACATCGGCCCGTTCCAGTTACCGAACTCGGGGATCGTCGTGAACTTCAGCCAGAAGCTGTTCATCCGAGCGAGCGGCGACGAGTCCGATCTCGGCCCCGTGCGCCCGCACATCGAGGTCGCGCCTGTCGCAGGTCGCGACGCAGCGCTCGAGCGCGCAATCGTCGAGATCCGCCGGATGCAGGCGGAGCGGAAGCAGTGACCGCCGCCGAGCTCATCGCGCTGCTGCCCGCGGTCGCGTGCATGGTTTTCACGCTCGCGGCCTTCATGGCGTTCGGCGCATGGCGCGAACTCCGTAACGCCTGCGACATCGACCACCGGCAAAGGGCCAAGCGGAGGATTGCGACTCTCGCACTGCTCGGACTGATTGCGTTCGCAGCGCCCATCCTGCTGTGGCCCCAAGGCCCGCCGCTGCAAGATTCCCTAGCACCCCACGCGTCCTACGACGCGAAGAGCGCGCTGTTCCAGCTTGCGCTCAGTGCGTCGATTGTCGCACCGTTCGTCGCATGGGTCATCTGGCGCCGCTTGGGAGCGTCCGCGCTCGGACTCGGCACGCAGGATGCCATTCCGTCCCTCGCCATCGGAGTGGGCGTATCTCTTGCGTGCGTCGCGATGCTGGGAAAGCTGTCCATGTCGTTCTGGTCGTCGCCCAGCACATGGTGGCTGCTGCTCGCGATGCTCGGTGTCGGCGCGACCGAGGAGCTGATCTTCCGCGGATTCGTGCTCCACGCTCTTGCCAAACGCTTGTCGCGCCTGGCTGCCGAGGCTTGGTCCGCCGCAATCTTCTCAGTCGTGCACACTCCGCAGCGGCTGGTGCTCGGCATGTCGATCACCGAACTCGCGGTCAGCCTCGCGATCCTCTTCATCTGGGGTTGGTGCTACGCGGCTGCCATGCGGAAGGGAAAGCACGTCCCCGGGCTTGCGCTGGTGCACGCCATCGCCAATGTGTGCCTAGTTTCCTAACCGGACCGCGATCGTCGCGACCATCCGATGTCGCAGTCTCCGCTGTCCGTCGCAGACGGCAACATTCCACTTATCTATTTCGCCTCGATTGTCCACTGCCGGGAAGAGGCGGTTTGGTGGAGGGTCATGACTAACTGAGCGGGTTCTCCCGGCAGAACGTCAACAGGGCATGGTACAGGTCCTGGCGGCGGTGGTTGTGGCGGGCAGAAGGCTCGTCACGAGTACTTCTGGTGACTCATCAACGCCAGCAATAAAGCGGCTTCATCTGCGTTTCTCTCCCGTGGTCTGCTTGGAAACGGAGTCTGCTGATGATGATTCTGGGACGTTGCTTCAACTCGATCATGGCTGCGGCGATGGTGCTCGTCGTGGCCACAAGCGCGTCTGCTCAGACCAACGTTCGGGCCTGGTCGGCCGCTGGTCAGGTGTTCGTGGTCTGGCGGGTCGACGCGACGGCGCCGCTGACGTATGACGTGTACCGATCGAGTGCGCCCGTCACCTCGACTGCGCAGGCGACACTCGCCGGACGCGTGTTCGAGCCCGAGTGGACCGGAGCACGGCTGAAACTCGTCAGCGGCTCGGCGACATGGCGCATTCCGGCGGCGGGCGGAGGCACCTACCAGCTCGCGGCGAACGAGGGGCTCTTCGTCTACACGCCGCGGGCTGGTGCGAGCGAGTACTTCGCGGTGGTGAAGAACGGCATCACCGCGATCTCAACCACGAACCGGACGGCGGCTCCGGTGGCGGTCGTGTATGACCCGGTGAACGCTCCGGTGACCTGCCATCTCCAACTCAGCGGAACCACCGCCCGTGACTATCCCTTCCGCACCTACGCGATGTGGGTGGACGGTCGCGACGATCCAAGCGACGAACGGCCGGACTTTCCGGTCCTCGCCAACGCCGGGAAGAACGGCGCACCGCACGTCTTCACCGTGTACGAGCCGCAGGGCGGCCTGCCCTTGGGGCCCTATCCCGCGACCGTCTGCCTCCACGGCGGCGGGGACTTGGGCAGCCACTGGTCGTGGAATCCCGAGTCGTTTCACTACGCCAACACCGGCGCAGTGCCCGTCGGCGGCATCACCGTCGCGATGGACGACCGCATCTACTTCGCCGTGAACGGTGTCGTGAATCCGGATCGGCCGACGTACTGGTTCGGCTGGCACACGGCGCTCGATCCCGTCAACAACACCCCGCCCGGCAACAACGCGCTGGTCGTGCCCTACACCATGCGACGCGTGATGTGGACGATCGATTGGCTCCAGACCCGCTCGCCCTACGCCATCGATCCGGATCGCACCTCGATCATGGGCAACTCCATGGGCGGCGTCGGCACGCTGCTGCTGTCGCGCTGGCGACCGGATCGGTTCAGTGCCGCGACCAGCAACGTGCCGGTGATTTACACGCCCGATCCGGGCCAGCGGCTGTCGGGCACGGAGCAGCAGAATCTTCCGACGACCGAGATCGGGCCCGATGGCCAGCCCATCCGCGTCAACACATTCTTCGACTACAACCAGCGGCTCTCACCGACTCAGCGTGACTTCCCGCTCACACGCATCTACAAGGGTCGCTGCGACGAGAGCGACGCATTCTGGTCCGGCGATGTCATCACGCTCTTCAACGCCATGACCGCCTCCCGATGGGGCACCCACTTCTACTGGGACAATCGCGATCACACGGCATCCGACTGGACGACCGATAATCCGACCACGCCCTGCCCGGACATCGGCCAGTGGGTCTTCCCCGTCCGAACGGAGCGGCCAAGCCCGCCGTCTCAAGCCCGCTTCCGCGCCAGCCAGTCGTTCCCGGGTTTCTTCAACGACGACCAGAACCCCGCCCTGCCGGGTCGCCAGCCCTCTCTCGGGAACGGCTCGGTCTCCGACGGCGACCCCTGGGGCACGTGGTGCGGCTACTTCGATTGGGACGTGGACACCATCTTCGACACACCCACCGGCTGGGCCTGCACGGTCTTCCTCGTTGGCCAGTCAATGGTCAGCGTCGACAACTTCCCTGGCACCACGTCCACCACCAGCGTCACCATCCGCAAGCCCCGGCAGTTCCGACCCGCGGCGGGCACGAGCATCGCGTGGACTCTGCGTGATGACCGCACCGAGGCCATCCTCCAGTCCGGGACGACAACAGCCGAGGCCGAAGGCCTGATCGCGATCACGGGGCTGACCATCCCCAAGGATCCGCAGCGGGTGCGGCTCGAGGTTCGAACCGCATCTTCGGCTCGTCCGGGCGATCTGAACGCCGATGGGTTCATCGACATCGACGACCTCTACGCCATCCACGCGACGCTTGTCGACCTCGACGGCGACGGCGTGGCGTCGTGGTCGGACAAGGACCTCCTTGAGCGGTTCATTCGGCGGTACGAGTTGGAGGACATGACGGCGGGACGCCGGTAGCGGAGGTTTGTCCGAACAGCAGGGCGGCGTCATCGCGGACTCGGACCTTCAGCGCCACCGCGTATACATGGCGTACCCGCCCCTCGCGGACAGCCTGCCGCAGTCGCTTGAGCGCCGGCCGATCGACGCTGCTGCCCGACCAGCCCCGATCGTCGAAGTGCTCGCCAATCCAATCGCCTTCGCAATCGCCGAAAGCACATACGCAGTCGAGGCACGTCTGAAACTGGAGTTCGCAGGAAGAGAGTCCTTTGCCGCTCGCGAGTAGAGATGACGAAGGGCGACGGCTTGTGCGGCTTGCGGCACGATTGGAAAGGGCCGTTCTGCCTGTACGAGCAACGCAGCCGCACCAGGCACGGCAAGCGTACGAACCCCATCGTAATTTGAGTATCGCAGCACCATGATGTAACCTGACTCGCACATCATCGAATATACAGCACCATGCAGATAACTGCTTCATTCCTGAGCGCAACGCCTCGCCTTGCTACAGCATGCCTGGTTGCGGCGGGCATCCTGAACGGATACATGCCAAACGCGGCGCATCGCTCGACCACACCCGAGACCATGAAGGCTGTACGTCTTCACGATTACGGCGACGCGACGAAGCTTGCGTACGAGGACGCACCGAGGCCAAAGCCCGCAAAGGGCGAACTGCTTATACGGGTCCGAGCCGCAGGTATCAATCCCGTTGACTGGAAGATTCGATCGGGCATGTTCCGGGGCGGCATCGACTACGCAATGCCAGCGATACTAGGCTTTGATGTCGCAGGTGAGGTTGAGGAGCTTGGTGAAGGCGCGAAGGGATTCGGAAAGGGGGACAGGGTGTTCGCATGCCTCGCGCTCACTCGGGGCGGCGGCTACGCGCAATACGCCATCGTGACCGACAAGGAAGCGGCGGCCATTCCTGCCGACGTGGAGTTCGCTACTGCGGGAGCCACGCCGCTCGCGGCGCTAACTGCATGGCAGTCCTTGTTTGACAAAGCCGGCTTATCAAAGGGCCAAACCGTGCTCGTACATGCGGGTGCAGGTGGGGTTGGGCACTTCGCGGTTCAGTTCGCAAAGTGGAGGGGTGCACGAGTGATCGCCACCGCATCCGCAACGAACATCGAGTTTGTCAAGGAACTGGGCGCAGACGAGGTCATTGATTACAAGGCGACGAAGTTTGAGGATGTTGCAAAAGACGTTGATGTTGTGCTTGACACCGTCGGCGGTGACACCACGAACCGGTCTGCGGTCGTTCTACGAAAGGGCGGAATTCTGGTTTCGATTGTGGGCGACCCAGACCCGGCAGTCTTCGCGGCGCGGGGTTTACGCATGGCCACCCCCCTCGTCGAGCCCAGCGGAGCGCAATTGGCGGAAATCGCGAAGCTCATGACATCTGGCGCAGTCAGGACCCACCTGAGCGCTCGTTTCCCGCTCAAAGACGCGGCCAAAGCCCACCAAAAAAGTGAGACCGGTCGCACACGCGGCAAGATCGTTCTAGATGTCGAATGATCCCTGAAGTTGATACGCACCATTATGATCGAACGCTGTCTGAGTGCGGGTCCTCGGTTTCTTACACGGTCGTCTGCCGCCTCTTCTACAATGCAATCTATTCTGTATCAAAGACCTGTTAATTTCGCAAGCGACCGTTAGGTCGCGGCATGGCGAGTCTTGCCAACGGCCAACTTGGCCAGTTCCACTGTGAGTCAATGTGGTCAAGGCTCGAGTTCGGAGCACATCGGCTTGCCAAGCGGACGTTCAAGGGCGGACGGACGCAGCATGCAGGACGCGCGAGTCTCCCCCGAATGCACCGTGAACTCTGCCCATCCTCAATGCATGCAATCTTCTTGTAATTGCGGAGAAGAGCCTCGGCAGGGGGTTGAGGAAGACTACCGTTTTCTGTTACGGCGCGTTCCCGTATATGGCTACGTGGGACTACGCTGCAAGTAAGGCACGGTCGCTGAAAGGCGACAGAGAGAGAAAGAGAGAGCATGAAGACTTCGATCGCTATCGGTGCGTTGGCCCTCGCGGCCATCGCGGGTTCTGCACAGGCGTCACTCACGTTGACGTCGGCGGCCTTCCCCGGTTCCCCGGCTTCGACTTCGGCATTCAACGCCATTGGAACGTTCAACTTCGGCAACCAGAAGGCACGCCTCTCGGCGGCCGGCCAGAGCGACCTTCAGGGCGGTAACCCCGGCAACGGCTGGTGGGGACCGAACGATGGATCCGGTGGTCTGCAGCGTTCGTGGGAAGTGATCTGGAACAACACGGCCGGCACGGTCACGTTCAACGTTTACGCGAACAACGACTACACCGGCCTCGCAATGTCGATGACCCAGACGCCGGTCTTTACCGTTGGCAACACCCTGGTCGGCCTTGACATCGGCGCCAACATGGGGGGCGTCGCCGGCCGGAGCTTCCAGTACACCAACGTCGAGTTCAACGACGGGGGCGGCTTCGTCTCCGTGCCTGGCGCGAACTCGCTCTACGACGGGGTGCCGAACACCAACAACTACTTCGCGCTGAGTGGGACGCTTGGCGACTTCACGCTCCGCGGTCAGGCGCAGTTCCTGTCCGGAACCGTCACGAGCGACGGCATGCGGTTCTTCATCAACGGTCGGCAGGCCATCCCGACCCCCGGCGCGGTGGCGGTCCTCGGCCTCGGCGGCCTGCTCGCGGCGCGTCGCCGCCGCTGAGTTCGCTCCGCGCCGACCGCACAACCTGAGTTCATTCCTCCACGGCCCGGGCACACGCTCGGGCCGTGGTCGTTGATCAACCCGCTCGGAACGCCCTGTTAACCCCTCCGCCCGCCAACTCAAAGCTCGCGACACACTCCCAACCGCTGCACCGCTCATGTGTGACACCTGCGAGCCCCCCACCTCAACCCCCAACCTTCCCGTTAACCAATCTCCCCTCTCTCCCCGAGAACCGAGAGTCGGCCCGACACTTGGCGCGTCCAGATCGTGTTTCTCGCGCCGCCAAGCGCTCTCTCCGCCCAGCCACAGAACATCGCCACGTTCCGAAAACCCACGCTTTCTGCCGCGAAATGACGCCCCTCGAAACGCCGTGGCCTGACCCTCACCCCGTAAACAAAACAAGCCCCGGCTCGTCGCCAGGGCTTGCGAAGCTCCCTATGCACAACCCCCGCGAACAAATTCTCTAGCCGAGGTGGTGGGGGAGACGGGCAAATTCTCTGGTTAACTCCCGGGTTGGACGGTCACGCGGACGGCGTCGCTGCGGGGTCGTACCATGCAAAAAACGCCTCTGGCGCAGCGCCAGCGGTGTTCAGATACTCCAGCTGTTCAGTTTGCGCGGCGATTGACGCTCGGAATTGGTTAACAGCCGGGCGTCTCGACTGGCAGATGGTACGGGGTGGCGAGAGCGGTGAGGTGGTGTTGGGTGCTGAGTTCGACCCCGAGCCGTTAACCGGTGGGTTGGAGAGAATGAGGTGCATCAAGAGGCACGGGCATCCGCAAAGCCGGAAGCCCGTGGCACGAGATCGTCTGATTCTCGAAGTTATGCCACCCGCCGATCTCCAGGAGTGCCTCTTGGAACTTCGGGAGCCACGACCAGATCAACTTGGGGTGCTGTACTCCCCGATAATCGGTGCCGGACACGTTCAAAAGGAACTGCAGGCGATTCGCGTCGGCACGTCCCAGATGCTCAAGCAGCTCTTCGAAACCGACGGCATGAGCATCGATCTCGGTGCCCCAGCCATCCGGGAGGGTCAGAGCGCAGAGTTTCGTGCGGCCATTGCGTCCACTCTATCCGAGTATCGCAAGGCCGAACCGGTGATGTTCCCCTTGCTCTCTACATTGGGCGTGACAGTGCTGTACCTGCCGCCTAAGGACGGGCACGCGCAAGGGATCGATCTGGACAACTTGGCGCGCCGTGTGATTCCGCATGTTCATGCAGAGTTACGCCCTCCAAGCAATCTTGCACACACCATTCAGCTCGAGAAGTTGCCAAAGGACCTTCAGGGCATGTGGCAATCGACGTTGGAGAAGCTCAAGCGGACCCCTCGTTACCACGTGACTCGGTACCAAGTGCTTGTGCTCCAGCGGTTTGCGGGGGACCCGATCGATGGACGCGTGCGGCTTGTGTTGCACGGTGGGGACGGGTACACAGGCCCTTGGGACGAATCAGACTTGCTCCTGTCAGATTGGGCAGATTACGTGGAACGCGAGGTAAGGTATAAGTAGTGAGCGGTCGGGCGTTGACACCGCAGTAAACAATCGTTGCGCTCGCCCCTCGGACTGAGCCATTTCCCATCCCGGAAGGCCGCAAAGTTCAAATCCTCTCAGGAGTAAGCCCCCAAACGCCTGTTTGTCGTGGTGCGATTGAACCAATACAAGAGAACTGAAACCACTGTTTTACAAGGAGAAAGCCCTTCGACGTACTTGTCAGAGGGCTTTAATCTCAATCAAGTCGGGGTGACAGGACACCAGTTGAACTCTTTCTGGAAGGCGTTAGGGCAAGTCCTGTCGTCTGCGGTTCTCTGCTCGAACGACAGTGCTCGTCACACTTTTACATGCATTCCTAAGAACGCATTCTGCACTCGCAGCCGAGAACACCCTTCTCCGCCACCAAATCGCGGTCCTGCAACGCTCTGCAAAACGTCCTCGACTTCGGCGCTTTGATCGGCTGCTTTGGATGGTCGTGAGCAAGTTGTGGTCAGACTGGCGGCGGTCGCTCGTCATCACCTAGATAGACACGGTCGTGGGTCGGCATCGGGCGCTTTCCGTTTGTTCTGGCGTTGGAAATCACGCTGCGGCCAACGAAAGGTTCGCAGCGATGTCCGCGCACTCGTCTATCGCATTTCTGCCGAGAATCCCACAGGGCCGACAGGCCCGGCACGATGAGTAGACCGTCGCAGTTGTGCCGTCTGCCGACCAATTCTTGCCATCATTCATCAGGCATAGACATGGATCCACTGAGACCCTATTACATAACCGTAGCGCTTACACAGTTCTTCTATTTCCTTTGTTGGAAAACTCAAATCGGGAACCCACGTTCGATCGGCCCATATCTGTGGACATTCGTCCCACTCTATGTCGATGAGTGAAGGTTTGGCAGAACTCCACGCGACACTTATGGCGTTAGCCATCCGAAACAGTTTGATTGACACGGCGCGAGCATCTAGGTGGTGCTGGACAAAGCTGTTCCAGTCGAAGTCAGGTGACCAATCCCAATCGACGCGAACCCCTTCATGATCGAACACCCCGATCGCGGAGCCGAGGGCCCAAGGAACCAACGTCCTGTCCGGAAGCGGTGACCAACTCTGACTCATCAGCGCTTCGACAGCGTTAGTAAACACGCTGAAGCCGCTATCATCGAATGCGAGTTCGACCCACACACTATGATTCATGGAGCACCAACGATCACGGTAATGCCCTTTGAACTCAACCAACTCGCCATTTGACCTTGCGGCGGCGCGGGCATCATCAAGGCGAAGTTGTAGCCGTTCTTTCTCGCGATGGCAGCCTGTTCCCCGATTTGGGACTGAAACTTCGCGATAGACCGGCCTTTAGGCAGAGTTTCGTACGACGTGTACTTTTTCACTTGAACCAGAACGCTGTTCGCAAGGAGTCCGTCATACGCGTCCTTACCCAGCCCGGGGAGTCGCGGTGCGGGAGCCAGTCCGTACGCTTGCTTCATTGCCGCTTCATACGCAAGACCTGCCTTTCCCTGTAGATCAGGGCAGTTATGCACCAGCACCCCGTTGGCGCCAACGTGGTAAGTGTGGTGTTGTCCGACGGTGAAATTGTACACCGTTTCGCGCTGGGCGGAGAACTGGACGAGTGTTACCAGCGCGGTGCCGGTCAGGGTGCGGAGTCGGTCGCCGGGTTGCAGCAGGTCGGCGCGGACGAAGCCGGGCTTGGCGTTGGCATTCCCGGCGCCCGCATTCGCCTCGCACTCAACAAAGAAGGGGTGCTCGTCGGTCGTTTCGATGCTGGTTGATAGCCGAGCGTCCGATGGTACCGTGTGGAGAGAGTGGTGCGGTGGTGTTTGGTGGTCAGCTCGATGTCGAGCCGTTCACTGGTGGGTTGGAGAGAATGGGCTGCACCAAGACGCACGGGCATCCGCAAAGCCGGAAGCCCGTGGCACGAGATCGTCTGATTCTCGAAGTTATGCCACCCGCCACGAGATCATTCGATTGTCGAGGTAGCGCCACCTGCCCACTTGTCACTCCAAAACCAATACGGTTTGCCAAAGAAGTGATCGACATCGAATTTCGTTAATTGCGCAGATTGGCTACAAAATCTTCGAACGAGTCGGCAATCACCAGAAACGAGTCTCTAGGCAGATCTATACCGGGATCATCCCCAAAGTAGTCGTGAAAAATGATCATCACGCGACACGAGGAATCGTTCCACTGCAGGAACAACGGATCGCCACTGCCGACACCGGAACCCGCGAACGGAAGGCAGCGAAAGCGAGAGACATAGATGCCGGGTATCGATTGTGTCAACTCGTCAAGCACATGCGCTGCTGACAAAACCACGTAGGGAGCCCATTCTCCAAATCTCAGCATAGCATCGTAAGTCTTCACTCGCGACACGATATCCCAGTACTGCGACGGGACGAAGGGAGCTGCCGCTTTGAGCTGTTGAATCACGAGGGGTTCGAACACACCGCGACCTTGATGCTTCAATGCGAGTTGTTGACAAGCGCTCTCAAACCTCTCCCAGTTCATGGATGTATCTCCGGTGCTATCAGGGGGGTGAGGGAAGTCCGACAAAACGTCCGCTGTCCCACATCTCTTCCCAGTATAGTTGACGTTGATAGTCGTACGCTGCACGATCTGAGGGGGTCATGCCTGCCCAAGGCGCGGGATGATTGGCCCTGTAGTTTCCCGGCCCTCGGTGGTCGGTATACGACATCTCACGAACCGTAAACGGGTTGTTAGCATTGGGATGATGCAGCTCAATCGGTCTTTCGTCAAGTCCGATTGGTGGCAAGCCTCTGGCTTTAGGTCGATAGAGTAGCTGACTGCGCGGAAGACTTGTCAGGATGTGTAACTTGCACGGACTTCCATTATGCACCACCACCCCATCCGCACCCACGAGGTACGTGTGGAGGCCTTCGACTTCCAGGTTGTGCACCTGTTCGCGACGGGAGGTGAACTGGATCGACACGACCACCGAACCAGGGCTGAGGCCGTCGAACTGTTTGATGGCGTCGCCGGGGGAGAGTTCGTCCACGCGCGTCCAACCAGTGGGGTCGCCGTTCGCGGTCGCTTCGACGAGGAACGGGTGCTCTTCGGTCGTCTCAATCGTTGCGAGCGTGTTGCCCATCGCCGGATCGACCGCCATGAGTGTGACGAGCACGATGGGCGCGCCTTGCCGGACGTACGTCTTGAGCACTTCACGGAACGAGAGTTCGCCCGTCTCGTCGTTGTGTGCGAGGACGAAGTCGCCCACTTGAACATCGGCGATTGGCAGCAGGCCGCGATCAGTCCATACCTGCGTGGGGCCGGTGAAGCAGCCGCACGCACGCTTTAGTTGCTGCACAGCTCGCTGAATGCCATCACCACTACCGCCGCGCAACCCACCGCCAGACTTCATGGCGATGTCAACCGCCCCGTGGCGAATCTTCGCGAGCTTGCTCAGCATCGCCGCGCCAGGGATGAAGCCTGTGCCGATGTTGATCGCGGTCGTTTGCCAATCCTGTTCACCCAGCGCGTACAGGGCGAGTTCGCCCGCGATGTTCGCGCCGGGAACCGGCAGAAAGCTCGCAATGGTCGCCGCCATGATGGCGGCCGACTTCATGCCGTTGCCGACATTGCTTAGGAACGCGGCTCGCTCCGAAGCAGATGTCGTAATGAAGTCATCGACCATGTCAAACGGATCGCTCGACAGCCCCAGCGGGTCGCTGCCCATGAAGGGGTTGCCACGCAGGTACTGGTAGAAGTTCGCGCCGTCGGTGTGCAGCGTCTGCAAGTCCGCCGCCATCGCGGCGGGGCTGATCGCCGTGCCGTGGAAGGCGATCGTTTCGAGCGCGGCGATGCCCGTCGCATTCGGATCACTCTGCATGAACCGCCCCAGCCCGGGCGCGTAGGTGCGGTTGCGGTTGTGGTAGATCGCGTGCGCGTACGGCACCAGCTTGGGCGGCGTATTGGTCGTGTAGTTGCCCGCCTGCAGCGCCTGCTGCGTGTCGAGCCGATCGACAAACAACCCCTTGTGCCCGATGTCACACGTCGCGTGCGGCGCGAAGTAGTCGGCGCTGAGCACGTCGCCGTAGGCGTCATACGTCCACTGCGCGACGACACGTGCGGTGGGGACCATGACGCTGCCCTGGCCATTCGCGCGTTGCACCGGAATCGGCACGCCGCTATCGCGAATCACCGCGACAACATCTCCGCCGGCGTCTTGGATCGTCCAGTGGCCTTGATCGCGATCCTCGCCGTCGAAGTAGGCAACGAGTTCGTCGACGCCGTTGTCACCGGGTCCCCAGACATACTCGCGGTGGAGTTGCGGGACGAGGAACGGGGTGATCTCGATCTCGATTGCCTGGAGCGACTGCTCGACGATCTCCGCTTCGAGCGAGATGGGTGTAGTGTTTGCGTCGAGTTCCGCATTGGACACAAACACGCCATGCTCGTCGACGATGTCGACTTCTGCCGTACCTTCGGTGATCTCTTCCGCGAGTTGCTGAAGCGAATCACCAGAGCCCAAGGCAAGGGCTCCCTCGAGCGAATAGACTTGATCGAGGACGATCGTCTGGATGCGGCGAATGCCGTCGTAGTAGTAACGCTCACTGCGAAGCCCCGGCAACTGCTGGACCGGCAATCCGTTGTTTGGTGTATATGGGTACTGAGCGCGAATCATGCGGCCCAGGCCGTCGTACGTGTAGTGGCGAACCAAATCGCCGATGATGACGGTGTCAAGCCCGATCTGCGCGGGCGGGGGCTGCGGCTGCGGGAGCGAGGCCTTGTTGATCTGCACCAGCCTGTTCCATGCGTCATAGCTGTAGTAGTACTGGCCATCGAACGCAAGATTGCCCGCCTTGTCGTGCAGGAAGACGACGTTGGCGCTGGCGGGTGTCGAGCCATACAGCTCCTGAAGCACCGAGGTGATCTCGCTCTGCTGGTTCACTGCGTGCGTGACGTCAAAGATACCGACAGACATCGGATGGGTCGCAGCGGGAATCCAAGGCGCTTGACCACTGGTGGTGTTGAAGACGCCCCACGCCAGCGGCGATTGCGACACTGTGGATGCCGTGGTTTCACGGCCGGGCTTGGTTGGGCCGCCAGCCCAGTTGCCGAGGATGTCGAGTGTCCAGTTGTCAGTACGTAGCACTGACGTGGGATCGATCGAGGCAGCCCCACCTTGTCCGTACAACAGTGCCCCCATGGTGCTTCCGACGAGTCGGTTGAGCCTGTCGTACGTGTGAACCTGTGAGCGAGCGGGGGCGCTTCCCACTGCAAATTGGGTCACATTCTGTGACAGGCGATTGCCCATGATGTCATAGGTGTACCGCGCTCCAGCAAAGGTGGCGTGCGTGCTTCCAAAAGTGAACGCTTGCACCGACCAGAACTGATTGCGTCCGAATCGGTCGAGTCCACCCAGGGTTGCGTTGCCCAGTTCTGTATTGGTGAACAGGCTGAGCGCGGCAACGTTGGGATCTGCGTCTGGTCCTTCTGCAACGGGTACGGACATCGCGACACGGCGGGAAGTTCCGGCATAGGAGTAGCGCGCGATCGTGGTTCGAACATTGGTCTGACCAGGCACAAAAGACTCGATGCGTGAGACGCGGCTGAAACGGTTATCAACATCGTCGTGCCCTCCGTCATAGTTGAAGCGAACGACGCGAGGAACACCGCCATGCTCTTCAACCGGATAGAGCATCGCGAACAGTCGTGTGTGCCCGTTCTGTGTTGCGTCCGTTGGCGCATAGTTCCACATGTACTGCACCGACGGGGCAACTGCGGCATCAAGGTCGTACAACTCCGAACCATGCAGTTGCTTTTCTCGACGCAGATTGCCGCGCGCGTCGTAGGTGTATCCGACATCGGACACAATTTCCGACCCGCCGAGCCCGTAGGCCGTGACACGTTCAACCAGTCCTCGGGGGTTATATGAGATCGTGATTCGGTGAATCATGCTCGAGGGCAGTTGTCCGCTGACATTGAGCGTATCGGGAAGCTTGAACTGAGTGAATCCGCCACCCTCCCACTTGCCCAGTTGAATTTCGATCAGTCGATCCAGCCCGTCATAGAAATAATGGAACGCGACACCGCGTGCATCGATACGGCGTGCCAGAAGTCCATTGAACGTGTAGGCGAACGAAAGGTCCACCTTATCCGGCTCGGGCTGTCCCGGACCATCCATACTGCTGCGACGCATGCTGCCAATGAGACCATTGTGATATGACATTTCTGCGTAGTTGAGCACTCCTCCATCGGACGTGTACTCAAGTACAGACGCGCCATAGCGAATCTCGGTGACACTGGCGGCCGGAGTTTGACTCGTGCCTGTCAGTATCTTGATGAGACGGCCAAAGCGGTACTCGTAATCGGTGCGCCGCTGATCTGCGGGAGTTCCTTCCCGGTTCTCGATCACGGACTTCACGCGGCCTGCAGCATCATAGAGCGTTTCCGTGATCGTGTCGTCGGGATTGCGCACGTGCGTGATGCGGCCTGTTGCAATGTTGTGACGGTTGATGGTGAGGAGGCCACCAGAGTTCTTGATGGGTGCGTCTATGTGACGAACCAACTGACCGCCGTCGACTGAGAGGCGGGGGCGCGACTCAGTGTCATCGTCAATTGGTCGTACATAGCTGGTTGGACCGGTCAGATAGCCACCCGTCTGCTCGGTGCCAAGGACAAGCGTCGCGTCAACGCGCTTGCTGGGATCAAACCAGCTTACTGTTCGCTGCCTGACGGCATTGGCCATTGCCCCTAGGTCATCGAGCTCAATCAACGGGTCTGAGCCGAACACACGCTCGAGCGATCGCACGTCAACCGCGTTCCCGTCCGCATCGAAAGTCGTCTTCGTCGACGCATACGTCGGCCAGGTTGAACTCGCTCCCGAGCCGCGGCTGCGCATGTCAGTGCGGGTAACTCGCCCAAGCCCATCGGTCACGGAAATGGCGACAGGTGCGCCGGGCTGCTGGGAATACACGACTTGGCCACCGCCCCCGCGGTAGCTGAAGTAGGCCTGATACTGCATCTGACCTGTTGGGAGCTCTTGAAGGATTGGGTCGACCGCGAACGCAGAAACGTCGTACTCGCGCCGCTCGACAACGGAGTTGTCAGGCCCATGGTAATTGACCGTTGCTGAGGTCGGCGCATAGTTCTCAATTTGGAACAGCTCGATCCAAGGTGTGAGTTGAGTTCCTTGAACACGTGCCAATCCGTTGTTGTTCACGACGAACCATGCATCAGCATCGCCGGTGGGATCAAAGCTTTCAGGAATCGCGAGGGGATCGATATACGGAAGATCAGCTCCAAACGTGACCGTGGCGATGACGCGATCTGCGTTATCGAAGTAGGTCAGGGTCGTACGCAGTCGTCTCGGCAGCGAACTCGAATCGTCGGGATAGTCATACTCATCCACGCGAACGGGTCGCATGCGCCAGTCGTAGCTGGTCTGTGAGTAGGCGCCAGCTTCAGGACCGCTCGGCTGTTGGAATGGCTGCTCGGCCCATGAAGGTTGCGAGCGATACTTCCATGTCATTGTCGGCAGCCATGCGTTCTCAACACTCTCACCGTACGCGTTGCGGCTGACGATCACCATGTTGGAGGTGCCGTTGTTGGTGCCACTCCATGACGAGTCTTCGGTACCCACGTACTGACGTATGGGGAACCCCAGCGTGTTCATCGTGGTCCGGGTAACGGTGCCATCGATCTCGCGCTCACGGCGCATATCGATAAGTTCGTTGACTTCCTTTGAGCCGATCGCGAGCAGCCGACCGTCGGAGTCGGGTTCAAGAAGAGTTGCACTCGTGACACGACCATTTGCATCTAGCGCAAGCGGAGTGGCATTGCCTGCAACCGATGCTTCCGTGACAAAACGTGGCTGCACATCCTCCGAAAAAGCGACATCACCATCCTGCATCGGCAGCGCGTTCTCCTGCGGGCCGAATCGTGTACCCAAATCCTCCGCAAAGAACACGCGACGCACACGAATGGGGTTGATCGGTGGTGAGTTGGGGGCGTAATCGCGTACCTCACCGATGACACGTGAAAAGTACATTCCCGAGCGGAGTTCAACCTCGTTAAAAATATACTCACGCGTGAACTGCTGATCTTTAGACAAGGATGCGAGCGTCGTATACGGAACTGTCTCTGGTGTGTTGCCCGAACCAACGGCAGCGGCTGGCTGGTTCCACCACAGCGTCTCGGACGGCGCGCAGATGTTTGGAAGGGGCGGCTGGCCTGGCTGGGAAGCTTGCGGTACGCAGTTCTCGCGCCGCGAAATAGCAACCAATCGGCTCATCCATCGCCGGCCGTTGGGGTAGAAGATATCCGACAGGCGGTCGCCGTCGTACTTGTAACTTGTCACATACTTGAGCGGCGCGGTCCAACGAAGGGAGCCAGCGGCCGGTTGAGGCAGCCTCTCAATCCCGCCCGCCGGCAAACTCCAGATGCCCGGTCCGTTGGGCAAAATCGGTCCACCGTCGTGTGCAATCGCCGGAACGGTGGTCCCCGATGTAGGCTCCACGTCCACGACGACGTGTTCGGGCCTGCCGCGTCCATCGAAGAAGTACCGCGTGTAATTCCACGTCTGGAGGTATTCAGGGTCGGCAGAACTGGACGGTGCAAGCGGATTGCGCAAGAGTCCCTCAGCAGACCAAGTCTTCTTGCCACTCTCATCAACCCAGTCTCGCTGCACTGGATACAGCCAACCTTCGCCAGGCTGACCATCGGGCCGGAGCTTGCGCGGGGGACCGACGACAAACGTCTGCTCAACGGGCTGTTGGAGAGGATCAACCTGCAGATCGGTCGTGGGCCGGAACTTTCGAAGCCAGTGTGTAGCCGTGTACCCCAAGCCAGCCCAATTTGCGTCAGCTTCCACATCTATGGGCGGGGCCACGAGAGCGCAAGCCAAGGTCTCATCGCCGTTGGGCGCATGCCAATTAACCAGGTTGCGGAAATCGCCCTCGCGGATCGGCGTCGTGAACGTTACTTCAACGTCGCGTACCCACTCATCAGAGATACCTGAGCTTGGGCCGCAGAGTTGGAGTGCTGAGGGCGAAGTGGCATCCTCGCCGGAAAGCTGTGTACGGAAGTAGGCTTTGGTAATGATGGTAGTATCCGAGTTGGCGGTATTCACTTTGTAGTGACCGACCGGAAGCCATGAAGATCGGTCTTCGCCGTACGCTGCGGGTGCGTCTCTCTCTGGCAGATAGTACTGCCCCTGTCGCAGACCCTCCGCTGCAAGGGTCGGTCGCACGACGACAGCGTTCTCGGTGTCATCAGGATCGTTCGGTGTCGCGTCGAATGAATACGAAACCGGCTTGTAGTGATAGAAGTACACGAGACCGTTCGTGAGTCCGCTCGCTTGACCGGGATTACGTGTCACTGACCATCCGACCGTGCGTCGTTCCACAAGCAGCAGTTCATCGCGAATCGCCGCGTGATGGTCGGTTTGAGAAACCATCTCGAATGGAGTTGTGTTGGGATCATTCGCGTCAGTGCCCGGAGGATTCGGGATTCGAATGTGCGGATTGTTTCGCTCAAGCACGTTGACGGCACGTTCGTAGATGAACTCTTCACCCAGACCGCTGTTTGTCAACTCCACAGTGCCTGCATCAAAATTGAACTCCCAGAGGCGATCGCGTAGCAATACGCCGGATGCGTTGACTTCGACCGACCGGCGGCTCTTCTGTCCGCGCTTTGTTCCGAACTCATCATGCGCTTCACCACCGTATGAGTCGGTCGAAACCATTTCCTCCCATGTCGAGAACTCGTCAATGACGGTTAGCCAACGTACTTGAGCAAGATCAGGCGTTGCTACGGAGCTAGGCTTGCGAGTTAAGTCGTTTGATTCGTAGAACTTGTTATCGCGGTAAGCATGCCATCGATAGGGCGGGTGATGCGCCGAAGGATCGTTCGTCATCGCTTCCGAGGGTGCAAGACTAGAGGATCCCTCTGTTCGCGTCGGATCCACAGCAAGCCGAAATACCCTAAAAACTCGCTTGATACCAGTGCCGTCTGCCAAACTCGCAAGGGCGACGGAACCACCCAGCCCGGGTGCAACGGCATTGTTGAGCCGCGTGTACAGCTTGTCCGCGGAGATCACTCCAAGCTCACGAATGTCATTCCAAGAAGGACCATCAGCTGTTCGCATTCCGTCGCCAATCGAGGCGTTGGCGTACGCGAAGCCTGCGGTGGCGTGAGATGCAGCCAAGGCATCAAAATTGCTGACGTTGCTGACCTGCAATTCACGAAACTCGGTGCCATCCACCGCTTCGGAGCGCAGCGCCAGATGATCCGGTGTGATATTCGCCAGAGTGCCATCCCGCGTCGACATGCTGCGAAGAAAGGAAGCCAGTTCAGCTGGTTCAAAGATCGCGATTACATTGGTCCCGCGCGATTGCCCGCATGCGTCAGGCCTTTGTGATAGCTCTAGCTCTACCGGTGGGTCGCCAAACGAACACCTCGTGCGGAATCTGTCCTTCTCGTACAGCACAACCCGGTCCTCAACTACGTCCGTCGAGAGCAGGCGGTTGCCCTTCTCAGCAGCCGCGCGAGTGACAGCGCTCGTCAACAATGGCTTGCACTCAGGGTCGCCGATCAGGTCAACACCAGTTGACCAATCAGGATCTCGATCCACCAGCGTTACTGACTGAAGATACCGCACTCGATACGACCACGGCACCTGCTCCGCCAATGCGTCCAGCGGAAGGAGCTCATTCAGATTGTGAGGAGCACTGCGCCAATCTCGGATACCAGGACGGCTTCGCCAGTCTTCAATTGATATGCCGTCTTCGCTCCGTCCAAAAACATGCAGCGCGGGAAAAACACTGCAGTCGGGCGCGGCCTCCAAAGCCGCCGCGTTCGTCGCGGTGACCGGGAAGACGTAGATCTGATCAAGTACTCGCGGCCCGGAAACATTTGGATACCAAGGTTCACGCTGCGGCCAGAAGTCAGCGTAATCGCTATATGTTGATACGTGAGGAATTAACGCATGAATGGGCGTAGTGTGGTCGAGCCAAATATGCCTCGAACCGAGCGTCGCCCTAAATGAGTAGAGCAACTTCCACTTCGCGTGACCGTGTACCGAGAGCGTGATGCTGCTGATCTGTCCACGTGCCGCACACTCCTGAACGCATTCGATGCATGGTGTATTTCGTGCATTTCTGAGTCCATACTGATCAGCCGAATCAGAAAATGAACCTTCATCGAAGTCGCCATTGAACTGCCGAACAGGACAATAGTCGATGTCAACCACATGGCCATAATTATCTTCGATTCGGACACAGATTGCCTGGTATGGAATTCCAAATCCGGGGTTTGCCTGCCCTTCAAATGGGTCGTGCATTTGCCACGATTCAGGGAACTGGTCGAGGAGCAGCGGCCGTGCATGAAGGTCAGATGCATACCTCTGTTGCCCAATCTCATCAGGCGGCAGAGAAGTCAAGCTACTGTTCTCGAAGACGCTAGCGTAATCGCCCTGAGGTGATACAACATGCCGAGGCATATCTTGATACAGTACGACAAACGTATAATGGAGCTGACCATTGTACAACGAAGCCTTGAACTGAGTGGGACGGGTTGACCAACCCGTAGCACCCCAGATTCCGTTGTGCGTCAGCTTTGCCTGGAATCTCGCAGGAGCTTCGTACAGCCCGTTGCTTTCAATGAATTGAAATGGAATGGTATGGTGCGCATCGAGAACGAGAAAACATGTGCGCGGCCCGTTTCCAACCACCGGTGCGTACGCCGAATCAATCAGCAGTACCGGATTTTCGCTCATCATCCATCCACCACCCGCCCAATCCCAGCCTGCTGTCCGCTTGAGAAAGCCGACTCCGTTGTGCTCTTGTAAGTCGTCCGCTTTGGTCCGCACGAGCCGAAACACGGCGTTGCCGAACGGAATTTCAAGATCCGTGATTGAAAGCAGTGGCTTCCCCGTTACCAAATCAACTTTGCCGTCAAGTGTCGGACGCGATAGGCCATTCCACGAGGTGCTCGCACTACGAAGTGCGTGAGGCAATAGCGCAGCTGAAGTCGCTTCCAGCGAGCTGCCTGGAGTCAGATAGCTGCCAATGCCGCCGCTCCAAAATGGACCATGCCTTGCAGCGTGAACGTCCCGATCCCTTGAGTCCTCGGGATTTTGAGACTCCCATTCTTGCTGATCTACCCAGCGAACATAAGTGCCCGACTCTTCACACGCTTCAGGAATGACCGGGTCGGGAGAGGTGCCTGCGTCTGGTCCAGGTCGTTGAGAAAAATCGCCGAACAAAGGAAAACACCGTGACCGCGTGCCAGATTCGGGAGTGCTCGACACGAGACCCCACTGTGAGGGCGGAACAGTCGCTGCATCATCGACGAAGAACCACTCAGCGGCACATGGATCTTGCACAGTCGGGTTGGGTAGTACCATCGGAACACGCCAATTTGCGTGGGGGCCCTGATAGTTGCCGGACGGACAGAGCACACAGAGGTCGCGATACGGGTCAGGCTCCGGCTGTGCGTTACTGGGGCTACAAAGCAGAACCGATACGAACATCACGGTGGTGGTCGCGGTCGAACGAAAATCGGGCCAAAGCTGCAATGTCATGGAGTGCCCCTTGTGTGCCGACTTGATTCGGCGTGCCGCATGCTACCGAAAGTGACGATGCGGTGCAAGAGGGTCTGACACATTTTGCAATTCGCATTGACACAAGCGCGTGTTTGCCAGAGACTTGTGCTGCGACAAAATGTGATTTCGTGTCGCGGTTGCATACTGGGCGGGCCACCCAGTGCGAGTGACTACAAAAGGACACCGATGCATTCCTCATTACATCGCTTGTGCGTTCAAGGCGTATACCCCGCAGTGACGGCCGTATGCATCATCGCGCCACCGTCTTCGGTGAGTGCGCAGTCGACTTCGCAGCCGGTCGCCTCGTCAGTGGATTCGATCCGCCTCGCCGGTCAAGTGCCGCTCGCGCGCGTGGTTGATCTCGCTGCGGAGCGCATGGGTGTGCGCATTGAGTATGATGCGTCATTGTTGACCGGTGCAGTCACGGTGCGTGGCGAGAGTGGGCTTTCGCCGCAGGAATTGTGGGATTTCATGAACCTCACGCTGGCATCGCGTGGCTTCGCGACCATTCGTACGCCGGGCAGTGAGACGCTGAGTGTCGTCAAACTTGCCGACGCCGCCGCGC
>Ga0315899_10000337_pt1 | contig 57942 bp, 50 predicted proteins | sample LakEriMetagenome_2_FD_203518 | JGI IMG/M metagenome (GOLD analysis project Ga0315899, IMG submission 203518) | Freshwater fungal communities from buoy surface, Lake Erie, Ohio, United States - Buoy 4 MA112 | ecosystem: Environmental > Aquatic > Freshwater > Lake | place: USA: Lake Erie, Ohio... | reverse complement strand
CCAGATGTTGCAAGAGTTATGTTACCATCATTACTTTGTAATGTAATGGTATCAGAACCCGCTTCTAATATTTTAAATGACTGACCATTGTCAGTTGTTATTTGTAATTCTTGTGTTGTGGAACCCAATACTTTGGTTCCATCGATATATAATGAAGCAGAAGAAAGATATAAGTGTCTGAAATTGTAACCAGCAGATCCTAAATCATATGTGGCATGTGCAGAAGGAACAATTGAACCTTGGATTGTTTGTAAACCAACAAAAGTATTGCTGCCAGTTGTTGCATAACTACCAGTTTTGCCTTCAATAGAAACCATTCTACTACTAGCACTACCTGTAAATGTATTTAATGAATGGGTTGCAGTTAAAACGTGTCCCATCATTGTGTCGGTAGAAGATGTGTAAGTATTTAACGATGATGTGGTTGCAAAAACATCTAAGTCCTGAACACCATCACCATTTAAACTAAAACTACCTGTTATCTGAGGTCCATCTATTCTCATTTCTTCTTCTTTTTACTTTTTAATTCTTTAACTTCTTTATTTAATTCTTTAATACCCTCAATTAACAATGCTGTTAGTTTAGAATAATCCAACAATAATATTCTTTGTTCTTCACCATTCAATAATATATCTCTTTGTGTTGTTAATTCAGGTTGAACTTCATGAACTTCATTTGCCAATAAACCAATCTGTCTTGTCTTGTCATCATTATAAGATTCCAACCAATTGAAGGTATAACCATTTAATTTTTCAATCTTATCTAATGCACCTTCAATTTTTTCAAGATTTGTTTTTAATTTCTTATCTGACGTAGTATTAAAGTTTGCAGCATCAACATCACCACTTACAACTAATGAACCAGTGATACCAATATTATAATTTGTATTATAGAATGAACCTGTTTGATTGAATATAGATGTTGAACGTGGACCACCTGTTGTAATAATCGCATTACCGCTTGTTGGTGTCGCAAAATCGACTTGTACTGTGTTCGCCGATACTGCCGTTACTTTCTGTGGAATTAATTGTTCATCATTGTTATCATAAACATCGATGTTTACATACTTGTAATTAAAGTTATGATTAATAACCCATGAACCTGTTGCTGATGATACTGTGTGTAGATATCTGTCTGCAGTTGCGGTTGTTACACCACCAACAGATACTAAAGCATATCCATATTCAGGTGTTGCAAACGTTACTTGTGTTGTATTTTGGTCAACCGATGTAACATCAGCAGGTAACATCACTTTATTGTTAGAGCCATCATAAACAGTTACGTTTGGATAGTTGTAACCCAAGTTATGAGTAATGCTCCAAGTTGTATTTGTTGATGTTTGTGTATGTAGATATCTTGAACTACCAACATTTGCATTTGAGATATCTAAAGATCCGGATATAACAACAGAACCTGTAACAGATAGATTACCATTTATATTTTCATTACCTATAAATGAATTGCTACCAGTTGTTGCATAAGAACCTGTTTTTGATTCTAATGAATTTAATCTTCCATTTGCAGAAGATGTATATGTGTTAAATGAACTTGTTTCTAAAAATCCTAGTTCAACAATTTGTGATGAACCACTTGTTATTCCAGCAGGTTTATTTGCAATATTATCCCAAGTTGTTTGTGTAATTGATCCACTTAAAACATATCTTGTATCATATGATCCAGTTAATTGTTCACTACCTGAAACAATCCCATTTGGTATATTTGTTAACCCTGTATATGATATTTGTGAACTACCCGATACTAAAGTTGGTTTGTTAGTTAAACTACTGAACTCTACCGCACCTGTAAATGAATCTGCAACTAAACTACCGGCAATTGTAATTGTGGTTCCACTTTCAGATATAATTGAATTATCCAAATGATCACCACCGACTGATTTTGCTATTCTACCACTAATTAATCCAATCTCATCGCCTAAAGACCCGGTATTTCTTGGGCCAGACAATAACATACCACCTGAATAGTTACTACCAGAGGCATTTTGATATATCCAATGATTATTTAAACTATCCCACAATAAAGATGCTGTTGCCAAATGAGATTCTGAACCCGAATCATAAACTTTTAATCCACCAAATCTTTCTGCCGGTTCAAAAACATTAACGGAAATAACAGATGTTGCGACTTGTAATTGTGAAGATGTTACATAGGTAATTGAAGATGATCCTAATACTGTTAAATTTTGTGTAATTGTTAAACTACCTGTTACAGTATAGTCACCATTTAATGACTTACTATTTTTCCAAACACTACCACTTCTTATTAATAAATCACCATGAGTAATCCCCGTATATATAACATCGTGAGCTTCATTTAATTCAATACCATTATCGATACGAACATAAATTGATCCTTGATTTTGTTGGACTCTTAATACTTCACCTAGTCTAACACCGTGTAAAGGTGCGGTTGGACTAACTGTTGTAAATGAACCATTAGCACCTAAGTATAGTAAATCACCTGCGGTCATTCCACTAGTATTAACACCAAGTAAAACACCTTCGGTAATAACTAATCCAAATGAATCATTTGGGATATTTTCTGTTGCAATACCTAAGGTATTTGCTGAATTCGCATCATTTTCATACGATGCGGTGGCAATTAGAGGGTTATCACCAACAGCTCCAACTATTCTAACAACTTGACCTTTATTAATTTGAACACCTGAAACGTTTTTACAATACACATCAGTTTGTAATGTTCTAAATGACATTGAAGATGATGGTACTAATTGTGAACCACTATAAGCCTCTAAGACATCAAGTCTTGAATCTAGTGAACCTGATACTGTTGTATATGATGAGGTAAAAGAATTAAAATCCGTTCTAATACTTCCACTCGCAGTTTCAAGTGAATCTAATCTACTATCATCAGATAAATCTGTTGCGGCAATTGACGCTGATAGGGCAGCAATTGAACTTGATATTGATGAGCTAAATGTTGTATAGTTTGTTGTATTTGTGATGTCAACTTGTACTGAACCGGAGATTATTCCTGATGGAACACCAGTTATACCTGAATACTGAACCTGTGAAGAACCTGAGACAATTCCCGCAGGTTTGTTCGCAATATTATCCCAAGTTGTTTGTGTAATTGATCCACTTAAAACATAACGAGCATCATAGGCACCTGTTAATTGACTTGAGCCTGAAACAATACCAGATGGTTTTCCAGATATATCGTTCCAAGTAACTGAGCCCGATACAATATGACCACCTCTTGATACGCTTACATGACCTGTAACAGGAATACTAAAATAAATTTTAATTTGATTCTCTGTTATTGATTCTATTTTATTTGGAATAATAATAGTTTTATTGTTATCCCAAACAGTAACATCTGGATAATCTGTTCCTAAATTATGATCTACGGTCCATAGATTTGAATTAGTAAATTCCTGTGTTGTTCCGTTACCACTACCAAGCGAAGCGATTACTTTACCACTCTGAGCACTACCGAAAATAATTTCAGCGTTATTCTCATCTATGGTTCTGATTTGTGTTGGTATAACAACATTTCCGTTTGTGTCAAATACTTGGAATACTGGATATCTTTGACCTGCATTATGTTGAAAGCTCCAAGTAGTTGATGGTGTTGTTTGATCTAACAATGAATATGAACCCAATCCAGCGCCACCACCTCCACCAGCGCCAGCATTTAAAGCAAAAGCTGCTGTCACCGCATAAGATGCACTTAATACGGTCATTGATGAAGTTTGATTTGTTAAAACAACGCTTGAGGTAAAGTTATCTATCTCAAGTATGTGTTGATTAACAGAACTTGTAAAACTATTTAATGAACCTGTAATTTCATTCATCCTTGTGTTCAAAGATGATGATAGATTGGCAACGCTAAAATTTAATTCTTTTGTATATCCGTTATAATTTGTGTCGGTATTTTGAACGGATACAACTAAACCTCCGTCAGATGTAATTTCAAACGCATCAGATCCGGTCGCTCTAAGCATTCCAGATCCTGAAACAAAAATATCTCTAAAATGTGATCCAATTGATATAAATGCGGTACCTGGAGCAGATTCACTAACATTTAATCCAGTATCTGAATCGAAATGTAGTTTTGAAAATTGTTTATCATAATTGTTTCCATCGACATCGGAACCTGTAATAACAAATGGTACATTTGTTAAACCGGAGGCATTACCTACAAAAGAACCTGTGAAAGAACCAGTTATTATTGCGTCTTTAATATTAAGTGTTGTGCCGCTAAAACCAGTTAGTGTATCAAAAGCACCGGTAACAGCGTGAATAGATTTCCATCTTCTTTCCGGAGTACCAACATTATGCGTATCTCCGTCTGAATCAGGATACAAAGAAGAAGAAATTACGGCTTTAATATTTAAAAAGTCACCAAACCCATTACCAAGTGTTAAACTATTACTAATGAAGGCTGATCCGTTGATTCTTAATGCACTAGCAGTAATATCGCCAACTAAATTTATGGAACCAGTATTAACAGTATTCGTGAGAATAAATTCTTCAACTGTTGGCCCAATAGACCCGGATACAGACATAAATGCCTTACCATCGGTTGTGTTTAATGCTATTTCGCCAAGTTGTAAATTGGTATTTGTGGGTTTTTGACCCGATACACTGCTCCTACGTAGTTTTACTATTTGTGCCATATATATGGTTCCATCAATGAAGTTGTGGTATATACCACCGTTAATTAGACTTATTTAAGTCTTACTATAAATACACAAAAATTTGGATTTAATAAACAAGAAATAAAAAAGGGGACCGAAGTCCCCTTATATTTTTATCTTTTATTTTTTAGTAGCCCCCACCATCAATTACGGTTGAGAAAACCAACGCTCCATCTGAATTTTTGTAACCTAAAATACCATCTAAAACATCTGTAGTTTCAGTTGTAGTTACAAAACCAACAACATTGCTTGAATTTCTAAACATGATTGCTGAGGTGTTGTTTCCGTTATCTGTTCCACCTGAATAAGATAAAGTAAAGTTACCACTTACTAAAGTATCACCAGTACCAGAATCAACCGTGAATTTATTTGTATTGAAAGATAATGTTGTTCCACTATATCTTAATAAGCTATCACCAATTGTATTTGGCCCAGTTGCGATTGGGAAATATGTGTCGGTTAAACTAATTTCTGAACCATATGTTCCTGCGGTTGTACCAATCATTTTGCTTGATTGGCCACTTGAAGAAACAAACATCCAATAATCATTTAAACCATCCCAAACAAGTGATGCTGAAACTCCAGTTGATCCGGAGTCAATCACTTCAAAACCAGCATATCTTTCGAATGGTGAATATGCGTTTAATCTAATAATATTATCATCTAATTCAACTGTTGTAGATTGAATAGTTACGTTGGTTGCAGAGCCAAGAACTTCGAGATTACCAGAAACATACAAGTTTGATTGTAATTGTGTATTTCCTGTTACAGTTAATATACCATTTACTGTTACATCACCATTAATTGTTTGGCCACCTTCTACTGTTAATGAACCAGATGTTCTTACATCACCATCGTTGGCATCAACCTCAAATTGACCATTACCAATTTTGAGAACTGTTCCATTATATGTAAATCCTGAACTATCAATTAATGATCCACCAGCACCAACCGTAACAATTCTGTCTTGAGTTAAATCTTCAACTGTTGCAGATGCTAATGTTGCTTCACTATCAACATTTATTGTTGATTTAAATTGCGCAGAACCAGTTACGTCTAATGTTGAATTCATTCCAACAGCACCTTTCAATTCTGATGTTGATAGCACTTCTAATGTGCTTTGTAGTTCAGTTGCGCCTGTCACAGTTAAATCACCGTTAATTGTTGTTGTTCCTGTAAGACCTATTGTACTTGAACCAATTAATAATTTTCTTAACCATGTAGAACCATTGTACTCAGAAATATTAAATCCACCAGTACCACTATTTCTTGAATCAAATACAAACTCAGCACCACCTCTTTGAGATGGGGTTGCATAATTGTTACCAAACATTTGGTAATATGAACCTAAAATGTTTGAGCCATCATAGAAACCGTATATTGTGTTGTCGGTGTTATCCGCAACTCTAATTTGATTTAATCCTGTTAAGTTAATGTGACCATCAACACTTAATGATTGACTAACTGTTGTATCAATATCAATTGTTACACCACTTAATGAATCTATTGTGATTGTATTAGTATTATCATCTATTTTTAAGAAATTACTATCATCACCGAAGAAGCTATATGCAGCATTACCTTTGATATGAATATCAGATGGTGCGGTATTATAAATTCTAAAATCTCTAGAATCATTAAGATCTGGTTTCAAATATAGTGAACCGGTACCTTGAATATTAGTTACTTCAAGTGCACCAGATAAATTTAAATTGCCGTTATCAAAAGTTAAACCACTGTAGTCCGTTAATAAACCGTTTGTGCCAGCAACAACTAATCTTTTTTCTGTTAATTGATCATTATATATCGATCCAGATATTACTACTTGATCGCCAGCGCCTTGTCCTAAATAAGATGAACCGCTTACAACTAAGTCTTCAAATACTGTGATACCATCAAGTGATATTGATTGTGCTTCTAATATATTAACATAAGCAGTTCCACTAACATGTAGGTTTCTCCAGTTTTTACTTGAAGAACCTAAGTCGAATGAATTGTGTACAATTGGTAATATTGATGAACTAACCTCACCACCAAATTGAATAATATCTGTTGTTTGGTTACCGATTGTGATGTTACCACCTAAAGTGATGTCACCAGTTACTTCAATAGAACCTGTTTGATATGTGTTACCTGTTATATGTAAATCGTTACCTAAGAAAGTTTGACCGCTAACAGTTAGGGTTCCACCAGTTAAATTAGTAACCGTACCGTATGTACTTGTAAAAGTTGATCCAGTTAAGTTTGTAAAATTACCATTACTTCCGGTTAAAGAAGTGATGTTTGAATTCGTACTTACGAATGTTGTACCAGTTAGATTTGTAAAATTACCATTACTTCCGGTTAAAGAAGTGATGTTAGCATTGGTACTACTTAAGGTTGTACCAGTAACATTAGTAATATTTGCATTACTACCGGTAAGTGAAGTAATTGTAACATTACTAATAGTGTTACCTTCAATGTTACCAGTAAAATCTAATCTACTGTTACCATCTTTACTAAGAATATAAAGAGATTTATTTCCCGAAGCATAAAATGGTGTACCATCGATTACTGAACCATGTGATCCAACTGTGATTGTTGGGGCTGCAGCACCTTGATAAATCTTGGAAATCGGTCTATAAGCACCTGCAATACCTTCAGTTTCACCAACAAAAAGAAACGGACCGTTAAGGTCTCCGATTGATCCTGTGGCTACAACAAGTTCAGAAATTCTGGCTGTAACATCTTTTAATTGGGTTATACTACCTCTCCTGTGTTTAATTATTTGTGCCATCTTTCTTTTTTAATAGTTTTATTTATATAAATACTTTATTTTTAATTAGAAAAAACCGTCGCCACAGTCAATAACCGAATTTTTGTTACGGTCACTTAACGAACCTAGATTTTCTATAGTTAATGACGCAGATACTATGTGACTATTAACAATATTCTTAACAATTGCCATAGCACCTGATACCGTCAAAGTATCTTTATTATGATCTGTCTGTACCAATGTTGTCCCCCCTTCTACTTTAAGATCACCAAGAATTCTAACAGACCCACTCATTAATATTGTTGTACCATCGTCAGAAACCCTGGAATCAATTAAAGTTCCATCCTGACCGGTCTTAAGTAGATAATTTGCGGTTCCAGTACCACCTAATAAAATAGGTTGCTCACTTCCTAAAGGCCCAGCTATCCATCTATCATTAAGTGAGTCCCATAAAAATGAGCCAGAAATTGTATTTGGGGCGGTGGGGTCTTTTATTAACAAACCGCCAAAAGAAGCTGCAGTACCATTTAATTCAACAATATTGTCACCGATCGTAACAACATTTGATTCTACTGCGGTTGTTGTACCCTTAACGGTTAAATTACCACTAACTACAAGGTTACCTGGAATATCCAAGTCGCCACCAACAACTAATGATCCCGAAGCATATAAATTTTTAGCATATACGGCTTCCAAATAATTTGAGCCGGTTCCACCCAATACTACCAATGAAGCCGATCCACTCGAATTTAATGGAACGTTCTGGGTGTCAATCTGTAACCAATTTATCTGTTGTAGAGGCATGTAAAAGTAAAGTCTTTTACATAAATACTTTTATTATGGTTCTTCGCATAAAAAAGGGGATTTTTTTTGAATCCCCTTTGAACTTTTTTTACAGATATTTTTTTATTTTTTCTATTGCCTCTTCTTTTGTTTGAAAATCACGGCCAGCTACGAATATTGGGCCGGATAAGGTTTCTGGGTCTTGTAAATAAACAGTGGGTAAAGCATCCACCTTTGTTAACTTAACAACCTCATCATAAATTTTTCTACTTTTACTTACTTCAAACTCTTCATATGATATGCCTTGTTTGATTAATTCGTCTTTGAGAAATTTACAATGTGAACAACCGTTAAGTGTAAAAATATTTACAGAATATGCCATTTTACAAATTATTTAAAATTTCTTTATAGAAACTATCCGAATTCGCTCCGGTAGATCTATCGATTAATTCAGCCCCTTTATATATCATCACGGTAGGTACCGATCTAATACCAACTTTTACTGCGTGATCCATATTTTCATCCACATCAACCGAAACAAACTTTGCATTTGGATATTCTGACTGTAAATCACTAAGTCTTGGCATTAATGATTTACACGGACCACACCATTTAGCAAAATAATCAACCAATACAACTTGGTCTCCTGTTAATAATTGTTCTACTACTTCTCCTGTAACGTTTTCCATAATTTAAAATCCTATTTTACTTGTTTTTTTATCTGATGATTTATGAACCTCCACATCTACATTATATATATCTGCTAGTACCATTCCTTCTGATGAAACGTAATCTTTTTTCAGATGTTTTAATAATTTATTGGTTTCCTCTAGTGTTAGCTTTTCGAACTTATGCTCAACGATAAGTCTCCCCTTTCTTAATAAAGCTTGGTCAATCCTTTCTCGTTTCATATTAAATGTGGCGATCACTTGAATGTTTAAGCAATCACCTAAAATACCATCTGTTAAGTTTAATAAATTAGATACCCCGGCTGCAGAGCCATTACCTTCTCTATCAGAAATAACCCTCTCAGCATCTTCGATAATCAAGATTGTATTTCTATGATCCATTAAAAATGGGATAATATTTGGTTCAGATAACATCTCAGCCATGGATGGTGGGATAAATAAAATATCCTTTTCTTTAATAAGTTTTGTTAGATACTTTATATAAGATGTTTTTCCGGTACCTGGTTCACCATGTAGTAAAATAATACCTTTATCATTTGGTTTATTTAATCTTTTAACCATGATATCATGAACGTTCTTGAATTCTTTACCATAATTTAAAACTAAATCAATATCCGGAATTGCTAAATCATATTCCTCTGTATCTAAGTGTCCCATATCACTTTTTATCAAATTGATATTGGCTTTCTTTTTGTTTTTTGCAAATTTATTAATCTCATTGAAATTCATTTGTTCGTCCAGTTGTCCCTCTCTTATATCATAAAAGAATGTTAGGGTTAACAAGGGATTTTTTTCTGTTGTTTTACCATGTGAAAACATGATAAATAACTTTTTTTCATAATTTACGAACAAGCGTTCAGATGAATTCATTTCTCTGCTTGATAATTCTATTCTTGATAGTTCGATAAAATTATGATCCTTAAAATAAGGTATAATTTCGTGAGAATAGGTTTGTCTATACGAATGTTTGGATGGGATAGTATTAAAGTGAATCAAATATAATTGTTCAACTGGCGCTTCATTCCCATAAGATGTTTCGTATAAATTATAATGTTGGGGATATTGTACGTTCATGTATTAAATATACACGAAAAAAATGACAAATCAAAACATTAATTCATTGAAATTGGTGGGTAATTTTCGAAAAACATAAATAACCCATCTGCACTATAGAATACTTTTTGTTTACTGATTGTAACAGCTAAAATTGTTTTTCTCAATAACTCAAATTGTTCTTGTGTTAATTCCGGTTGCCCATTTTTCTCAAAATTTTTTTCTGAAATTAGAGCTAAGTGTTTGTAAAATTCTTCTGCATCTGAATTACCAATGAAATAAGTTTTGGCTTCTTCATTTGTGGTTAAATAATTTTTAACCTTTTGTAGATAAACAAGAACCTCGGTATCCATTAATAAACTTTTGATATTTGTTCTAAATTAACCTCAACAACAGTGTCTCGGCCAAAAACCTTAACGTTTAGTTGTACTTTATCATTATAAATATTGCTAACAACCCCGTTAAATGATGTAAATGGACCGTCATTGATAACAACGCTTTCACCTAGAATGAATTTGACAGTTTTGTTTTCTTTGTGTTTTTCTAAAACATCGTCTTTCAATATTTTGTTAATATCATCCTCACTCATTCTTCTCGGTCTTTTATCACCAAGCATACCCATAACCGCTGGGCTGGCTGCAATTGTTTTCAATTGGTCTTCTGTTAATTGATTTTGAGATTCAAAGTAAAGATACCCATTATATATTACTTTCTCCCTTAGAACTTTCTTTTTTCTAACTACAACGAATTCTTTTTCCATTGGGCAAACAAATCGATCAATGAAATTTATTTTACCCAACCCAATTTGAGTGTTGAATTGTTCATTTAGTTGTCTTTCTTTACCTGGGGTAACTTTTATTACATACCACTTGGACATATTATTTTTTTTTTAATCTGAATTATTATAAATATTTATTTTTCACCTAATCATTAATATACGTATTATTTTTAAAATAAGCAAATGTTTGGTTTTTGACCTTTTTTTATTTATATTTAGTTATGGGTTGCTCAAATTGTAAAAAGAAAAACACATACCTGGATGAAAAGGAAAAACAAATGTCCGGGGTTAATAATGCTGTTATAGGCTTTGTGATTATCTGGTCACTATTGGCTTTATATGGTCTATACTCTTTAATTATGTTGCTAGTATGAGTAAGAATCCAAAATACATGATTATAGTAATACTGAATAAAAAAAGAAAAAAAGTATTATATAAAAGCAATAAAAGGACCACCATCAACGAATATTGGAGAGAGTGTAAAAGCCAAAAGAAACCAATTTATTGTGCTGAAAACAGAGGGAGATCCAGAGCTAAGCTACATTTTCATTTAATGCTAGTCTATCCAAATAATAGATGGGCTAAAAATGATGAGAAGTTTCACGTTAAAGACGCATTGGGCAGATATCAAGAGGTTTTCATTGAACATGATGATTATAGAATTAAAGAGGTTATTCCTTGGTGGGAACCCGAAAAAATCTATGATTTTCAGCAAAAGAAACACATTTATTTTGAAGAGATGTTTGATATAATTAACAAGGTTACTGAACATGCACAGATATTCACATTGAATAATAAAATCTTTTTACAGATTGATGATGATGTGACTGTTTATAAAAATAAGAACTTAAACGACACTCAAAGATTATTTACTATTCTTCAATCGGAGCTATTAAAAAAGAAAAGAACAAACTTTATGTTTGTTAAAGATGTTACTTCTTATCAAAGAAGGTTGTTGTATGATTTGTTGGAGCCTAAAGGGTTTTCAAGAAACGAGCTGTTTAGGCATTACTCATATTAAAGACGATATTCACATCGCCGATTTTCACATTAAAAGTATCTTGTGGTTTACCTGTAACAAATCTAACTTTAGATTCTACTATTTTATATATTCTATAAAATTCTCTTTCTGGTAGTTCTAGAATTATTGTTTGGCTTTTAGATTCTACATTTATTTTTTCTAATAAGTCGGATATAATCGCTAACTGATTGAATAAATCACCCTTTTTTTCCATATCCAAAAATTATTAATATCTTATCCCATATAGATATTTTCTTTTTTGGTTTTTCAACAAACATCTGGGATTTATCAAGCGCCTTAATTTCTTTTACCAGATTTTTTTTGTGTTCCAGGATCTCCTTGCTGTCCTTCTCCATCTCTTTCGAGAGCCAGCTTATGCCCTGTTGCAATCTCTTGTCCATTTTCTTCCGGTATAAAATTTATTTCCTTCAATTTATTAAGAGACTCGTGTTTAAATAAAATTTCAAGTTCCTTAACCTTTTCTCTGAACAATCTTTCTTTTTCTTCAAGCTCAATGTTATACTTGATAATTTCTTCAGCACAAATTCTTGCTGTATCATAACCATCTTGTGTTGCAATAGATATAAGTGATATAAGTTGACTTTTATCATTTTTATCTTGAACCTTAACTTGTAATGACTTGTATTGAGAGACAATACCCTGAACATTTTCTAATTTCCATGTTGTAGGTATTCTTAAATCTAAACTAACGTTTTCCTGGATTTCTCTTAAAGAGAAAAAATATGGTCTTAAACTTGATATTAATTCGTACACTATATTGTAATTAAAAATGTTATTATATAAGCAACTGAAACATAAATAAAAATCTCAGTAACTTTGTTTATTGTCATTGGTTTTGGATTTTCATCCCTTAGCGTTATAAAAAATTCTATTGCATATCTCAGCAAAAAAATAATACTAAAAATAAAAAAGAATATACTAATTACCTTGATCATGTCTTTTGATTTCGTCTAATATTTCTTTTCTATAAACACCAATGAGAGCCTTAAGCTCTTGTGCATGTTTTCTTGCGCGGATAGATGCGCTTCGATTTCCCTTATGAAAAACTTTCTGGGTATCGACGGACATTTTCTCCACCAAATCTTTTATTTTCTTTAAAGTTTCCATTTTTCAGATATTTTACCTAATGCAATATAAATAAAAATATCCGTTTTTCAAAGTGAAAAACAAGATTTTTTTTCACTTTTTGATATTTGCTTCCAGAATTTTATAAATTTCAGTAAGCATATCCAGTTCAGATCTGGTTTTCCTGTAGTTAAATTGAAATAGTTTTGTAAAATACTCTTTGATTCTATTATTAACGTTGTTTTCATTTATATAGAACGCTTCATAGAAAAAATTCCAAAGATAATCGTGGTGTTGACCGGTTTCTTTAAACTTAATTGATTCTTTTTCAAAGCTTTGTATAACTTTCTTCCAGCACCAATTAAAATGATTCTTTTGTTCTTGTTCTGTCACAATAACATCCGATCCAAGATATGTTTCTTCAATAATATCATATAAGCTAACAGCAAAATCATGAAATAATTCTGTTTTTTCACGAATAATGTTGTACGCTTTATACCAAACTTCGATTTGATTACGGAAATTTTCGGAAGCGATAAACTCTAAATAACTTTCGTCCTTTTTCATATTCATAATATACCTTTAATATAAGGATAAAAGAATAGAAAAAAAAGAGAGTTACTGAGTTTTCTTATTGTAAGATGCCATCTGTTTCATTCTCTGAATTTCTTCAGAAATAACCTTTTTAGATGTCTCCTCAGATTCGTTAACTGCCTTTGTAGGTTGTGCATCTTTGTTGTACATTGGCATATTCTCTTCTTCTTTATCTTTTCTCTTTACCTTTTTAATGATTTTTTCACCTAATTTGCTTGGAATAACATTAGCGGCATCATGGGAATTTCCCATTTTTGAATCACCTTTTAATGCCATTGCATGTCTTTCTTGTGCTTCTTTAGAAGGATCAACATCATAGATTAAATCCTCTAAACCACCACCTCTGTGATCTGCTACTTCTTCAGATTCGTCTTCATCAGCTCTTCTAGCTTTAACTTCACCACCAACTTGATGAGGAAACTCTGGGTTATCGTTACCATCAAAATTTAGATATTCTTTAATTTTCTTTTCTACATCAGATAATGCTTCATCATTTTGTGAACCACTTTCTTTATGTGCTTTTTGGAACGTTTCTAAACCTGGAACAGCTTCATTAACCATTTTCTTAATAAGGTTAACTAATTGAGATTCAGATAAACGAATTTTATCTTTTGATTCATTCATCATTGGACCGCATTCACACATTTCTTTACCACATTTTTCACATGTTCCTTCTTCTTTCATATAGTTATCGCCACATTCCATGCAATCACTTTCTTCTTCAACATCAAATTCTTTTCCGTCAACAGTAAAACTATCATCACCAGATTCTTTTGCTTTTGCTAAGGCTCCAGTGAAAGCGTTACCTTCTTTAGGTTCTACTTTTTTTACTCTTATCTTTGATTTTAGTTCTGGCATATCATAATCATCCAAAATTTCGAAAACACGGTTTGCTGGGATTTTCTCGCCATACATTTCACATAATTCCATTAAATCGTCTTCAGCGTCTAAAACCCACTCGCCGGCTTTTTTAGCTAATTTCATTACTTGAGCCATAGTGAAGTAGCCCTTGTGTTCTGTTTCATTGATATTTTCCATGCTTTCTAATTTTTCTGACATTGTGTCTAATTCTTCAAAAGATAATTTTTTACCTTTTTCAATTATTAATTCTTGATCTGGGTGTTCCTTTTTGTAAACCTCTAAAGCTTTTTCAGCTTCTTCTTCGGTTTCAAATTGTTCAATAGGTTCACCCTCTTTATTTTTTATAATAAAAACTTCTTCTGAAATGTTTTCCAGAATAGCTTGTTTTATCTCTCTGTTGATTGATTCTTTTATAATATTTTTTAAATCTTCAGTTTTCATATCAAATAAATATCTGTTTAAGTTGATTTGATACTAATTTTTCCACTTCTCTAACTGGTAAACCGTATTTTTTTGCTGTTTCTTGAATTGCGTTTTTAATTTCTTCTGTTTCTAGTAACTCTAGGGCACTCATATCACCTTGATTGCAATATGGATATTTTTTGCATTTGTCAGCAATTTTAACAAATTTACCACCTGGGCCTCCCCATTTTGGGAATTTCTTATCCTTAACAGCTCTACCTTTATAGATAGTATCCGGACCTCCAATACTTAAAGGGTTCTTTCTACCCTTTGTTCCACCAAACAACGGAACATCAAAAGCACCAGAAGAACTACCATCAGTTACTTCATCGATCTCTTGTTCCTGTTCAGTCATATTATGTATTTTAGTTATGTGTTTTTTCTTTATAACACCACCGAAAGCAGGACCTTCAAATGATCCAGAAGAGTCTCCTCCTGTCATTTCTTTTGCTTCAATCTTTTTTAATTTAGTATAATACGTAGGATCTTCCCACAGATGGTCCATAGCGATTTCTTTCGCTTTTTCTTTGTCATCTGTGTGTTCCATCTCAACCTTCATACCCATGTGTAGTTGTTTTCTTAAAGAATCCATCATATTCTTAATATGATAGTAGTTTTTTGCATCATGTTTTTTTGCAATCTGCGCCAGCGATTTATCATCTGCTAAACCACCTTTTAGTTCTTCGGACTCACTAACATTTTTCTTTCTACCCTGGCAATGTGCTTTTTGGCTGAAGCCTTTTGGGTTATTGCAATCAATTGATTTTTTATATTTTTCGGACCATTTTTCTTTCAGTTCAGACTTTTGTTTTGTTAGGTCAATTACCCACAATTTAGCATTTATGCCGTTTTCAAGCAATCCAGCTAATCTTGTGTTACCGCCTAATAAGTCATAATCATCATCCGCAAATTTAACTGCGATCGGTATTTCAACCTCCCCTTTTGCAAACGCTTCTTCAAATCTTTTTCTTTTGTCTTCTTCTAATGAATCGTAATCTAAATTAACATTGTTTAATACGTCTTCAATCTTATCAAAACTAATGATAGTATAATTTTTAGTTGCAATATCTAGCCAACCTTTCTTACCCATTTTTTCAAATTCACGGTAACGAAGGGCTTCCATCCATTCTTCATCAAAATTCGGCTTAGTATATTTCATTTACTTAACGTTTTTCAATGCACTAACCCAGAAGTTGTTTCTGGTCCATAGTGTCTTGTATAGCTCAACAACAACTTTAGTGGCTAGATCGACAATTTTATCATCTATCTTTTTAGTCCCTAATTCTTTTTGGATTATTTTAACCACAATGTCGTGAGCTTTAGTTGTATCAAGGAAATCTTTAACTTCCTTTTTTACAATTTTCTCAACTTCTTTTTTATCATCGTTTGTTAAAGCCATTATTAATTATTTTTTCTATTATTCATTATTTCTATTACAACATCATCAAAGCTGTGTTTGAATTTCTCAAGCTTACTGATTATTTCTACAGTATCTTGTTCTATTTTTAACATATTCGCATTGATATATAAACCCCCATTGTTACCAGCAATAAAGACAAATCCAAGATCTTCCTCGATGCTACCATCTAATCTAACATTGTCCACATAGATATTAAAACCTTCCTCAAAGTTGGCAAGTTCGCTAACCTGAGATTTAAAGTTTTGAATCAACTGATTCAATGAATTTTTCTCTTCGTCTGATAAGGACAGGTCTTCTTGGTCTGTGCTGTGTATCTTTACTTCAACATTATCGTTTAAAACCAGATTGAACATTTCCTGGCTTTCTTCTTCTTTTAGGACTTTCTTTGATTGTACGTTTTCATTAAGATTTCTCATAGTATTGAGCATCTTTTTTGTAAAATCATATCCTAGGTTCTGCTTCTGTGACATTTTCTTCAAAAATATTAAAATTAAATGATGGGTTTATATCTGTATAAATATCGGAGAAATTTGATTTACTGACTATCCCATTGAAGTTTTTAGCATTCTCGAAATATCCTGAAGATGGTACTATTTGATAGGGTATATCATAGTGTGCGCATAATAGTAACGATAGGTTAGATAAGGCTGTTAATTGCTCCTTTGTATACACATCCCAGTAAAAATACCCTCTCCATCCTCTAAGATGAGGCTCACCTCTATAAACATCGTTAATCCAGTTGCTATAGGTACCCATAATAGTATTCCTATTTAACCAGCCTAGATTCTCAATAGCGATCTTAATTTGCTTTTTGTCTATGGAAGCATCACCAAATGTTTTGGTCATGTAATCGGGCTCTATTAGCTTATAAACCTTACCCGTCTTTGTGATACAGAAATGGGGAATATCTTCATATTTACCATTTCTTCTATATTTGAGCATTTTAATGAAATCATCAAATCTTCTTTTGGTATCATATAGAAGGATTTGTGTTTTCTTATATTTTCTTTTTTTGTAATTTAATTCGTTAAGATTAAAAACTTCTGCGTCTAGAATTTCTAACATTTCTCTGGAATGTTTTATTTCCGATTATTGGTTCTTCGGGTTCAGGTTCAATAATACCATCTTCCCAATATAAATCATCTGGTGTTTCGCTTGGTGTTGGCGTCGGTTCCAGAGTCTCTGTAGGGGTTTCGGTTGCCGTTGGTGTCGGTGTTTCTGTAAAAGTATGTGTTGGGGTTGGTGTCTCCGTAACTGTGAATGTTGGTGTCGCAGTTGGGGTTGGACTAGGTGTTGGTGTTGGTACTATTTCTTGAATGTACAATGGTGTTTCTGTAGCGGAAGGTGTCGTTATGATTTTTTTTTTAAATCATCATCCTCTTCTTGGATATGATCTCTCCAGAAACTATCATTGTTTATTTCTTGAAATTCTTCCTCTACGGGTATTGAATCATCAATATTATATTTTGGAGCCTCTTCTGGAACAGGTATCGGTTCCGGTATAAATTCTTCAAAATCACCAGAATCTTGCACACTTTCTTCAGAAACAGAATTGTTGAAATTTAGTTCCTCTTCTTCTTGAGATGGAGTGTATTCTACAGGCGCTACTTCATGAACTTGCATTTCGTCATCAACATAGAAATTTCTTTCGATAGGCTCTTCTTCATTTACTGTATCAAATTTTCTTTCCCACTCATCCATAAACATTTCTCTAACCTCTTCATCAGATAACGCTGGTGTAATTGGTTCGCTATTAAATGGTAATTCATCGTCGCCAATTAATTCTTCATTTGTTAACCCTCCCCAATCTTCATCATATAAACCTAATTCTTGATCTTTTTGCATGATCTCAGAAATAAGCTCTGCTTGCTTTTCTTTAGTGAGTTCTTCTTTTACTTCCGGCTGTTCATCAGAAGCTATTGTTGCTTTCTCCATATACTTTTTTGCAGCCTCTTTCAAAACTTCATTAGGTTCTGGTGGGTTAGACAAGTATCTTTCAAGTATCTCTAAATCTCTTTCTGTTAGTTTAAGTCTTAGAGATTCGTTAGCCAAATCACTATTAACAATATTGTTCTGTATTTTTTCATCTACACTTTCATTAGTGCTTTCTTTTAATCTATCTTCTTCTGTAAATTTAACCAACATATGTAAGAAAGATAAAGATATTATTGGTAACATACCACCAGAAAAAAGAGCTAGAAATCTTTTATGACCAACAAAATCTGTTGGTTCAACACCCATGAATTCTAATAAAGGGGCAACAAGATCTACCCAGTCTTTAAAAGATTGTGAATTGATATCAATAAATGAATAAGCAAAAAATATGTTACCAATAAATTGAACTAGTGTAACGATAGCGAATGGGAAATATACCTTTTTACCCATGTCTGCCGATATTGCAGCTAATGCAGACAACGCAGCAATTTCAATACCTATTGAAAGATATACGGCCCAGCTAACTGGATTTGATATACCATACCATTTTGTAACGTGTGATATTGATACAATTGCTACAGTAATGATCGGTACTAAAAACGCAGCAATGATTAGCGTTTTATAATTTTTATTTATCCAATGTTTCATTTTAAAATTTCGCAAGCTCTTTTTCTAATTCTACAACTTCTTGGTCAATTTTTGTTTGACGTTGAACATCTAGAATTTTTCGGTCTGTTGCTTGGATCATTCTTTTTTCAGATTTCAGACCTTCGATTTGTAAAACAATATTTAATTCTTTTTTTGTATAAGTAGAATCTCTCATTGCTTTAATCTCATTTTTAATGTTTTTTATTTCTCTACTATCGCTACAACTTTTAAAAAAAGTTAGTAACACAACAGTAAACACAACAACAGTAAAATTATTCTCAATAAACTTTTTCATATATTATAAATATTTTAAGAGTGAAAAGCTCTCGTTTCTGAGCTTCTTTATTGCTTTATCCTTTAATTGTCTAATTCTTTCTTTGGTGCATCCAAATTCTTCACCAAGGTCATCAAGGTTCTTTTCTGTACCAGTTAATCCAAAATAACCCTCTATGATGGCGCTTTCTCTTTCATCTAAAAAAGACATCATGTATTTGATTCTGTGTTTTAAATCTTCAGTACTATTAGCTAAATCTTCAGGAGATACTGCATTTGGATTTGCAATAATTTCAAGAAGAGTGTCCCCTTCTTCATTTATTTCTCTAAATAAATCTATGGTTGTTGGTATTCCTGTTAATGGGATCTCACTGTATTCAACATAAAAACTATCTTCTTGTGAAGCTTCTGCTTTTTTTAATTTTTGCGCTTCTTGGATAACGTTAGATGGAACTCTAATCGTTCTTGCATATTCATTTAATGCGTAAAGAATTTGTTGCTTAATCCACCACACAGCATAGGAAATAAATTTGAATCCTGATGATATATCATAACGCTCAATTGCTTTTATCAAACCTATATTTCCTTCCGATATTAAATCAGAAACATCAAGTCCTTGATTTTGGTATCCTTTAGCAATCGATATAACGAATCTAAGATTACCCTTAACAACTTCGTCAATTAGTTTTTGACGTTCTGATTTTGTTAAAATTTCATCTTTTAACTGCGAAAAGATTTCGTTTTCTCTTTCATGAGAAATAACTGGAATTTTTTTGAGATCCTTGATGTAGTAGTTGATCTCTTCTGTTTTGATGATTGGAGCGGTCTTCTTCATTTTGTAAAAGGTTTGTTAAGCTAAAATACGGAAAAAAAACCTATTTACCAAATTCGTCAAGAAATTTTTTTTCATCTTCCGTTAAACTATCTACCCCAAAATCTTGAATCTTTTCAAGAATCTCATCTAGGTCGAATTTTTTGTCTAACTTTCTGATTGTAATCTTAAACGCATCATGTGAGGATTCCTGTGGTTTAAACATGAACTCTCTAAGTGCTTCCGGTATTTCAGCCCAAATTAAATCATTTTTTTCAAAAATAAAATAGAATTTAATTTGTTCAATCTCCAAAGTTTTTTTAAGATCACTTATTAATGTTTCTTTGTCTTTCTCTGTGTCAAAAATTATAATACAATTACCCAAACTTTCTATTACGTATTTAATTCCCGCCTCTGTAACCTGATTAAAATGCTCCATACAGAAGAATTCTAAGTCTTCGTGGTCTTCAAATGATCCGTAAATGAAAAGGATATATGATTTCATAAAAAGATAAGCAATAAAAAAAGAAATAGTTTTATTTCTTTTTCTTTAGATTTATTTTCCAATATACACCGCCACCGATGTATGGTTGGAATTCGCCACTTAAACCGTTTACAACCGTATTGTTAACGCCAGTCGACACTTTGTATAATCTATCGCTTTTATCTTTTAAAATCAACCCTAAACCCATAAGCCTAACCACATTTGGTTTGTCAAAATTGGCATCAAACCCAAAGAATAGTTGTGTTTTCTTCGGTTCTGGGGTGTAAATTGTATCTTTAATTACTTTTTGTTTAACTTTTGCATCAAAAGACCTAGACAAAACTTTATTTTGACTAATTGTCTCGTTTAATGCTATGGTACCCAATCCATTAGGTAGTGTTAAGGTTTCTTTAACCTCATTTTTCACATAAAAATCTTTAAGAATAGCTGCGGTATCAACCGGCATAAGCAGTGTATCGTGAATCGGGTATGGTATTTGAACCTCGTAAGGTACCTCGACTTCAACCTCAACCAGTGAATCAACCATTAAGGTATCATGCACTGGATAAGGTATTGAGTCAATTATTTGATGATACTTAGTTCTGTTTGGCATAATACCCCTTGGATTTACTGCAACAATTACAGTTGAAGCTAATAATAGCAGAATAATTATGTTTCTAACGTCTAAGTATTTTTTCATTTTTATTTAATTAATAATGCGGATGTTGCTAATACACCAACAAAAGATCCTACTTTATATAAAAAGGTCTTTCTTCTTTGTCCTTTAAGTTCTTTTAATAAACTTTCTGATTTTTGTCTTTCTAGATTAAATTGCTCATCTTTTTTAACGATGATCAACTCTAGATTTGATATTTTTTGATCTTTAAGCGTGTCTTTTTCCTTAAAAAGTTTGATCTGATCATCCTTTAGACCGATAACTTTATTTAAATCTAACACCTCGGCTTTTGCACCGTCTCCGCTAATGAGATCTTTAATAACCAATTTAGCAACAGGTACTTTTAACGGCACTATTGTATCAATTTTTGTTATTGTAACGGTCTGTGAAAAACTTTTCGAGGTCAGAAAAATTATAGTTGTTAACAGAATCAATTTTTTCATCGGTTTGCTTTTTAATAATTGTTATGTTTTTAGTAACGCTGTTGATGTCTCCATCGATGTTATCGATTTCTTTATCGATAGTTAGAATTTGTTGAGTGAGTGCTGTATTGACGTCTTGTATAGAATCGATCTCGTTTTGGATTGAATCTATTTTAGCATTATACCCAGCAACATCAGTTCTAATACCTTGTCCCTGAAAAATGCTGTATGCCGCCAAACAAGCTATAATACCCAATAAAATGTTTTGCTTGTTTATTTTCATAAAAATCCTTTTTCCTATAAATACAAAGAGGTCGCAAAAAGCGACCTCAAAGCAAGACCTTGTGATTAGTTTATTTAGTATTTTGTTCCGCAATGTGGGCAGAACTTATGGTTATCTTTTTTACGTTTTGCGCCACACTCTGTGCAATAAACGACCAAATCCTCGCTGATAAGAGGCTTTGTAGATAATGGTTTTATTTTCCACCATTGTGTCAAATCTGGGTATGAATTAAATTCCGTATTATCAGATGTGAATTGTTGGCTTGACGTTGAACCTTTTTCAACCCTACCAGTCTCTAAATTTTGACTCGGCGTTGCCCCACTATTATAAAAAGCGGTAGATGATGTTAGTGTTGAGTTTATCCCACCGGTATTTGTTGATGTGTAAATAAGGGGAGATCCTGTTGTGTAGGTTATTGTTCCACCATTTAAAAATGTATCACTAGTTCTAGTTGTATAACTGTTACCACTAAAAGTAGTTGTTACAAAATTGGTAATTGGCCAAGTATTTGGTGACTTCTGCTTATAAAATTTTATAGTCACGTCACCGTTGTCTTCTATCGCTTTTTGAACTTCTTTGTTTTGCCCATCAACAAAATAAGTTTGAAAGACAAATTTTCTGGCTTCATTTAAATAGCGTTCTAAAAATACTCTTTCGGCTGGACGAAGTACAATCCCCGATCCAATAGATTCACCATTTATTTCAATGGTGGCTAGTATTTTCATTTTGTATGGATTATAAAGTTCGATTTCGAACTCATCACCGTTTTTGAGGTATACGGTGTCTATGTGCTGTTTTAATCTTTGTTTACCCTTGGTAATAAAAGACTGCGGTACAGCAATACCGCTGTTGATTGAAATTTTTCTATTCATTTTCCTTATATTTTTTTTGTATTTGAATCCGAATTTGCTGGTATCAATTCCAACTCTAATGCCTCAAGGACACTTCCGATTCAACCACAAGGTCTAATATTAAATATAAGGAAAATTTTTAAATAAAAAAAGGGAAGTCAAAAAACTTCCCATTTTAAACACTAACCACTAATTTATTTTTTCTTTTTGACTATTTCATCAATAATCCCATAAGCCAATGCATCATCAGCAGAAAGCCACAGATCTCTAGAAGCATCTTGCATTACTTGTTTTCCGTCTTTGTCACAATACCCACCTAACAAATCAAAAAGCAAATTATTAAGCTTCTCCCATTCAATCATATCGATTTTCGCATCTTGAATGTTCCCATGGAATCCTCCACTAGACTGGTGTAACATTGTACGTGAAAATCTAAGTGACCCTCTTTTACCTTTTGTACCAGCACCTAAAAGGATTGATCCCATAGATGCAGCCATCCCAGTATTAATTGTTCTGATATCTGAATTAATGTATTCCATAACATCAACCATAGATAAACCAGATTTTACTGAACCACCCGGACTATCAATATGCATTGTGATATCATTGTTATCTAGACTATCTAAGAACATTAATTGCGCTTGAACAATTGTTGACATATGATCATTTACTTCACCAGCGACCCAAATGATTCTTTCCATCATAAGTCTACTGAACACATCCATCACAGTAACATTAAGGGACCTCTCCTCAAGAATATATGGTGTCAAACTATTTTCAATGTTTTTGTTAAAACGATGTAAATCTAATGAACCAATACCTCTGTCTTTCGCATAAAGACTAAAATCTTTTGTAATCATAATTCTTTGTTGTTTAATACAAATATAAATAAAATTTGTGGTATTAAGAAATTTTTGTTGTTACATAATCAATAGACGAGACATTCTCTTCTTTTTTGATCATAATCAAATTGTCAGACCAGTTTCTGATCAATGGATTGTGCGATATTACAAAAATATGCTCGAAATAGTTTTTAATTTTCTTAAAGAATTCACCAACCATCTCCAAGTTCTCATCAGCTATTTTACCAAACACTTCATCCATAACAACAATATTTGGTTTTGGTAATGATGATACTTTTGTAAGTACACTTCTTAATGCTAAAGAAGATATTGTTCTTTCATACCCAGAACCAGCATTTAATGGCTTAACAACTCTAGTTTCAGAATCAATCATAATAAACTCTAATTCGTTCTTATCGTTTATATTTAATTCTAAAACAAAGTAGCAACTGTCAGAAAGTAATCTACTCAATTCTTGATTAATGAGTGGTATCATGTTTTTCAAAATTGTTTTTGAAATACCATTTTTACCATAAGTCATCAAATAAACCTTAAATACACCTTGAAGTTCTTCCTCTGCTTTAATCTTTGTTATCAATTCGTTGTAGGTTTTAATTTTATCCTCCATCGTCGTGATATTGATTTTGTTTCTTTCAATTGTTGAATTCGAAACACGGATATCAGCATTTACAGTTTCCAATCTAGTTCTTAACGAAAGAAGTTCGGCATCTATTTTTTGATTCTCATCAAGCTTCTTTTTATTATTCTCGTAATTATCTAGCTTAGTTTGTTTAACATTAATCTCCAAATCTTTTTGATCTACTTCAAGCTCGTATCTTGCTTTACGCAGTTTATTTCTTTCGTAGTTATCAAACTCAGATTTAAGGGAATCAAATCCATCCGATTGTACTTTTAATTCATCAAGTTCTTTTTGATTTGAATCAACTTGAGAACTAATTTCTTTAATCTCTTTCTTTAAACTTTCAATCTCATCTGTATGATCAACTTCGTCTAAGGCTCTCTTACAGGTTGGACATATCTTTCCCTCTTCAAGTTGTTTTATTAACTTTTCTTTTTCACCTTTAGTGTGCTTACACGCAACAATAACCGAATACACATCACCCATTTTTTCTTTTAGGTCTTTGTGTTCATCTTCGCTGTAATATTTGGATGGTTCTTTCACATCTACAGCTTCTGCGTTTCTTTTGCTTGTTGCTTTTTGTGTGTTTAATTCTTCGATCTCTCGTTGAAGTGCAACGGGATTCGTTTTAATTAGTTCCTGATCAATATCATTTGATCTCAAGCCAAGAATATAGTCTCTTCTATCCTCCAATTCTTTTAACTTATTACCATAGTCGGTTAAAAGATTTGTATGCTCAAAGATTTGATCTTTAGAATTTTCAATGCTTTCATTACTAGCTTCAATATCAGCTTCTAATTGTGCGATATTATGAGTATTGCTAATTAATTTTCTAGACCAATCATTATAGATTTCTTTACAAATCTCTTCCTTTTGCTTTAGATTTTCTAAACCCAAAAACTTAGTTAAGATTTGACCTCTCGCTGTTGGCTTAGATTCAATTAATTCTTCTAGATTATAACCAGTAGTTAAAATTGTAGAAAGAAAATCTTCTTGCGTTCCGATCGCTGATTCAATAAACGTCTCAGTTTCTCTTCTTTGTTCTCCTGTTAAATTCTCAAGTTCACCATCTTCCTTTTCTTTATAGAATTCTAATTCGCTTTTTACAGAGTATTCGCCGGATCTACCTTTCTTTCTGGTTAATGTTCTGGAGATAACATAATTTTCTCCATCAATTGTTATATGTCCTTTTACAACAACTTCATCTTCGTCGGTAAATTTATTGAAAACCTCGCCGTTTGTTTTTGTTTTAGTTGTTGTATTAAAGAATAAAAACATTAATAGATCAACACTTGAAGTTGACTTACCACCAAAGTTTCTAGGATTTGATTCAATAACACTAATACCATTCAATTCGGTAAAATCAATACTGTTGTTTTTACCAAAAGAAAGAAAGTTTGAGAACTCAACTTTCTTAATAAACCATTTATTGTATCTTACTTTATTCTCATTGATTTTATCTATTTGAGAATTAACACGATTGTCTAATCTATCTAACAGCTCCCACTTAACATTAACCTTATTTTCGGTTAGAAAATCTTTCATTAACGTTTTTTGGTACTGATGGTCTAATATACTATCAGTAACCTCTAGAGTCTTCAGCTTTGTATTTTGCTTCTGACTTAAGGTTTTTGTAACAACTTGTACATGTGTTGTGTTGTACTTATTTTGAAAGTACGTTTTAACACGTTTAATTCTTTCTGGGGTAAAGTTCTCAGCAACGTCTTCCCACTCAACTTTAATAAAAGGATTCATATCTGTTAAAGATAATGTTTTTGTTTTGAAATTAAAAATTTTCTTTTACTTAATTCTACTTTCTTCAAAAAATTCTATGACACCATTAATTGCCCAAACGATTCCGCAGGTAAACATACCATCGAAGAAAACACCAAATAGCCAATTAACATCTAGAAATTTTTCAGTTAACCCACCCAAAAGAATTGACATAAAGAAACCAACCCAAGTAGATGTACACATCATGCAGCTAATTAGATCACCAAAGAATTTAGATTTCTTTTTAATCCAAGCTCGTTGGTTTTCAAAAATTGATCCGTAAACTAAAATAGTGGTCATACCGTAACCCATAAATGCCCACAAGATTAAAACTGATACCATAATTTAAATTTTATTCGTCATATAGATTATTCAAGTCGCTACCCTTTAGATATTTCGCTTTATTCATTTTTTCTAAAGCGGTTGTTATCTTGGTTAGTTCGTCTTTTAATTTATCATTTTCCAGCTTTAAAGCTTTAACTTCATCATCATTAACAACCACCTTTTCAATAGGTACTTCTTTAATTACTTCTTTGATGATTACTTGTTTTTCGCCTTTAACTTGTACTGGAACTTCTTTAATTACCTCAACAATTTTCTCAACAGGAACCTCTTTAATTATTTCAACTGTTTTTATAACTTCAACAATCTTTTCAACAGGAACTTCCTTAATCACTTCTTTGATTACCTCTACTTCTTTTCCTTTTGCTGTTGTTGGTGTTTCACCATATTTTTCTATGGTAAATCCTCTTTGAAATATTTTTTTAGCTGTTCCTTCGATGTCTGTAATATTGTTAAGCTCACAATACCTTACAAATTCATCATCCAGCGTTAACGAGTTCTTCTTTTTCATCTTGAATATCGTTTATATCTGAAATGGTGAAATGCATATATGGTTGATTATTTGGCAAATCAAAGAAATCATACTTTTTTGTCACCATATCAAATATCCCATAACCATGATGTTTAACTGTTTCACCAAAGTTTTGTTGAATAAGAGAACCAATCATAACCGCTAATCCACCACCAGGTAATTTAAATGTTTGTCTTTTATGAATATCACCACATAAAAGTAAATCTAATCCAACAAAGTTTAAACGATCATACCCATCTTCAAATTTAAAGCCAAGATCTGTTGACATACCTTGTATTGGTCCGTGAAACAAACCAATTTTATAACGACCGTCTGCTTTAAAATCTGGTCTTTCATTGTGTTGGTACAATGAATATACAACCCAATCAACATCTTCATCTTCATACACACCTTTGTCTTTTAGATAAACAATATTTTTATTGTCTATTAATTCTACAACCGGTGTTATACTATCTAATCGTTGCATATTATTTTCTAAGAAATCGTGGTTTCCCGGAATAATAACAACCTTACCATAACTAGAAAGTTTATTTAAAAACCAACTGGTTAACATTAGTTGTTCGTTTGAAATATTGATTTTCTGATGTGCAATATCGCCAGCAATAACAATACGAATCTCATCCCATTTAACACCTTCAGATGTCCATTGTGCACTATGTTCTCTAATTTCTTCAATTAGCTTTTCAAATTGCTCTTTATACAAATCATGTAATTGAATTGTTCTGATGTGTAAATCTGCAATGTGTACAATTTTTTTAATCATTTTATTTTGAGTTTAACATGTCGATAATCTCTTTTCTCATGTCTGCACATTTGAAAACTTTGTAATTGTCATTACCTTCAAAAAACCAAACGAAATATAGATCCCCTATCTTTAAGTTTGTGTTCTTTTCGATAATATATTTGTATAGACTTGTTTGAAGACTATATGTATTATATTCACATTCATCTAAATGTGAGATTGGTCTTTTAAATCTATTTCCATAATCACTCTTCATGTTTATGGCTTTGTTTGTTTTCCAGTCCCAGATTTGAATCTGATTGCTTTTCTTGTTCCAGAATAGTTGGTCTACCATTCCACATATACCTAATTCAGCATCGCCAATTACAAATTCGCTTTTTAAAGGTATTAAATTTGCTTTACTATCGTTATAGAATCTATCAAATAGTTTTACACATTTGTCATATGCTGGTTTAACAATGTCTTCACCAAACCTGTTAACAGCTGGTGACGAATCGTATGGAAATATTTTATTATTCCAATGGTTTTCAGCATAATCATGCACTGCGCTTCCTTTGATGGTGCTATAATCTCTTTTGTGATCCCATTCGGCTAATACCTCTTCTTTAACAAGACCGTGTTTATTTGCATATCTTTCAGCTTGACCATCGCTGTCAAATTTGTTTTTAAACTTTCCAATAAAAGTGGTGGCAGATGTTAATAATTGATCTTCAATATAATAGTGATGTGGTTCATCATGATATTTGATGTGATCAAACTTGTTTAATTCTAATAGTAAATCCATATTAATCTAATTGTAGTTTTTCTAAATTTTCAAAATCACCTTTTAAGTCAGCAATATCTTTGTCTATAGGCATTTTAACAACCCACACTTTACCAAACAATTTTCCTGTATTCAGTTTATGGTAAAGTCTTTGTGCATCTTCCCAGGCGTCACCATCTAATACAATCACAATCTCTTTTGCGTTTGCATAAAGCTTTGAGTAAAGAAACTCACCCATAACCTTACCTAGCATTGCTATTGAGTTATCAACAAATATACTGTCAAAAACCCCTTCAACAAGATAAATCGTTCTATTCCAATCTATTAGGTGTTCATTGAAAATAATAATTTCTTTTTGAACATCTGGGTTTTTATATTTCATTTTGGTCTTTGGTAAATAAGACCTGGCAATAAAATAATTGAGTTTTCTGTTTACATCATAAGATGGAATTATGATTCTATTTGCAAATAAACCATCATGTGCAAACCCTATATTATGTTTATTAACCATATCATCTGTTATATTCCTACTTCTGATATAGTTGTATGCTTGCCTGTAATGATGTGTGAGTTTTAACCCCATACTTGCTCCTGAAAATGGAATAAACTCATTTGGGAGTTTAGCTATTTTAGTGATTTTCTGCGGTTGTTCAACGTCTTCTGGGCGCATTAACTCATAAAACTGTAGTTGCTTTTTTGTGCCATATTTTTTTATGAGTTTGTAAAGATTTCCGTGGGTTTCGTGAGTTTCACCACAAGACCAACATTTGTAAACCCCCATTCTATAGTTGATTTCCAGGTTCCCTTTACCATCACCTTCATCCAATCCTTTAATTTCATAGGAACAAACAGGGCAATCAAAAGATATTTGACCTTTATAGTCATTATGCATCTTGTAGTTACCAAGAATATCCTCTAAAAGTTCAACAATTTGGTCGAAATCGGTGTCTGTTGCGGTCATATTTTAAATATAAGTAAAAAAAACCGTAAAAAAAAATCCCCAGAGACACCACCCTCTGGGGAACCAACCAAAATGTAAATAAATTTACATTCCCGCCTACATTATTAAATATAACACAAATAATAACATTTATCAAACATTAGTTGCCATTTTTTCTTTAGTCTTCTTTTCTTTGATAATTCCAACAGGATAATAAGTAATTTGATCAATAGTAATTGAATTTATTTTATATCCTGTGTTTGGGTTTGTAACATTAATTCTTTTACTGATACTGGTATCATAAATAACATTTTCAAGTACTACTTTTCCGTCGACCATTCTTTTAATTGTTTTTTCCATTTTTAATCGTTTTCTTTTATCATGTTTATATATCCTATAACAGCTGTTGCAGCATCAGCCATATCATAGTTCTCTTTTTTTAAGTTACCTGTTTTACCATATAACCATTTTACTTCTGTACACACAGCGTTAACATGTTCCCAGATAACGTGTTTTTTATCTATATCTTTTGGATAACCGCCGAACAATACGTTCTTACCTTTACCATTGTCACCAACTAAATCTGGAAATGCAAACTTTCTAGCGTTGTATGTTGAAATAAATGTTGGTACAATCTCTAACACATCATAAACCGCTTTACAGATCATGGTATTATAACGAAGTAGTGTACCTACTGTGTAGATATTATTGGAATTTAATAACGGCTCTTCAATAATAACTTTTACAATACCTAGATTCTTATATGCTTCTAGATGCTTTTTAAAAGCGTCAGCCTTTTTTATTAATTCTTCTAATTTATCTTCAGGTTGTGGTTTTATTTTTGGGGAAAAATGTGTTAATTCTAATAACTTTTTTCCAGTAAGGTCAAATAAAGCCCACCCAATTGTCTTGGTTGAAATATCTAAACCAAGAATCTTCGATTTGTTTTTGAATTTAAGGTCCATAAAACAAATAATAAGAAAAAATAAATCTATAGTAAAGTCTTAGAAATCAATTCTAACGGAAAATACCTGGTTACCTGTTCTTTCTAACGGTTTAGCTAATTTAGCTGTAACTAAAGGCTCTTTATTTTCATTTAATAATGCTACCTCTGTTATTCTTTTTGGTTGCCCAGTAACATATGTTGGGTTCTGGCTTGTTAAGAATTGTGTTCCAGGTAGATTAACCATGAAATTTAAAACCTCTACGTCAGTTGCCCTTGTTAATTGAACTGCACCTGGGAAAGGTTGTGAATCTCCAAACTGTGGTAATGTTGGTTGATCGATATTTGGTAATGGGCCAAGATAATTTTCTATATCATATGTAGGTGCAGTAATGGCACTATCATACATATCTCCGGTGATAACAAATTGGTAACCACACATATTTGTTTTAGAAATAAGGTTACCGACAGTGTGTCCAGATATTTGTGTTGTTAAGTCAATAATTTTCCATCCGTCTGATGATGGTGGATTACCTGTTTGTACAACTTGAACTAATGCATAAAATTTATTTGCTGTAAACCCGGTAAAATATGATGAATTACTTAAAAATTTAAAATCACCGGTTTCAAATCTAAAACCAATATTTGAATTTGTTGTTCCTGTGATCTTTCCATAATAGTTACAATGCATACCATTTCTATAGGTGTCACCAGTGTATTGGAACATATATGTAACCCAAGCGGTTTCTCCTGTAAGAACTACTGGATCTAAATCATAGAATGTCGGTAAATCTAATGGCACTGTGTTGAATCTAGGTGCTGGTAATGTATATTTTCTATTTGTTTTATATTCTAATACGGCCACCAATTCTTGGTCATCAAATACAATAATTTTTTTATCAACAAATACTTTACCAACACGAATACCTTGTTCGTCTAATAAAAATCTAAACTTAAGATTGTTTGTGTTTGGTTTAGTATTTTTTGCTGATGAAACATAATAATCAGTTGTATCCATCACAAATTTTGCGCCGATTGTTGTTCCGGTATTTCTGTGATAAAAAATAAAAGGAATATAAACTTCAAAATGATTAACATCAGAAACTAAATCATCTGGATCGTATGTGTAATATTCTTCATCTGTTTCGCTCCCAATATAATCATCATATTTAAAAAATCTTTCTGGATCATTAACAATGTCACCTAATTCTGAATAATGAATAACCGCAATACATCTTTGATCTTCTGGTTTTACATCTATTCTTTCTCCAAATGAGTTAGTATATGATGTTGGATTAGAAATCGTCCCACCAGTTAAATTTGTAAATGTTTGGCCGGTAGAGGTATAACCTAAGTATTCTTTTAATGATGCGAACTGTGTTCCAGTATAACCACTTAATGCTTCATCTGATGCGTCTAATCCAGCTGGTTTTTGTGTCCATATTGTTTCTAGTGTCCATGGATCGTGTTGTGCTAGATTGTCAACTGGTAATGGTGAACAAACCGTAGAGCCTGTTGGTGCTTCTGGGTATTCTAAACTACATCTATTGCAAATAACTTGTGCATATCCGGTCTCCGCTGAAAGATTTGGCATCGGTCTGTCAAATGTTAATTCTGTAGGACTAACATTTGTGATTTTATAAACTAAGCTTTGTGATGTCCCACTTATAACATAATTTTGACTAACAAATTGATTCTTAAATACTAATGTTACGAATTCACACTGTGAATAACCTGTAGCATTAGGAACTGATAAAATATTAGTTCCATCAACTTCTGATAATGATATTTCTTTAACTAAGCATTCAACAGTGGTTCCAGTACAAACATCACTATCATATGGTCTATAGTTTGTAACGAATCCAGCTGGGCCCATTGCATTTTTTAATGTGGTTGTTATTGATTGTTCAACAGCGTTACCATAGTTGATTGTATCTGTACCTGTTAATAGATAGGGATACTTCACATGTTGATCTCCATCCATAGGCGCCAATACCCTTTGTCTTGGTGTTGTGCCTGCCCCGGTAAATCCACTAAAAGTATAATCAAATTCAGAATCGCCAACCTGAAAATATTTTATAACAAAATTACCTTCAGCGATAGATTTTCTACCCTTTCTGGTTATTCTTGCTGATAAGAATTCTGAATTACTGCTATCTAAAAAGCTCATTTATACTTATTTATTTTAATCATTTATGCTTCACTAGGCCCACCAGGTCCACCTGAACAACTATCATTACCTACTGATATAATACCACCATTTGAATCTACTCTTATAAATTTATATGTACCTCCATCATATAATAAATCACCATTAGGATTTGTTGTTGTTGGGGTATTTTGCGCACTTTGGTTTTCTGATTCAGTTATATATGCCATTCTTGTTACATTACCTAATGACCAAGAACCCGCAACAGGTGTTGTTAAACCATAATCACTATAGATTGTTGTAGTACCTGGTGTTAAAATTGCGTCAGTTGTATAGAATGGTGAGTTAATTAGATAACCTTGTCCACCTGAACCAAAATTATTACAATAAGTTGTTGATATATTAGTGTCCATGACTTCTTCTGCTCTGTAGTATACATAAACTGTTGTTGGTGTTACTGTTGGTGTTAACGTCGGAACACCAAGACATTGTATACTTACCTCCCAATAGTCATTTACGTCATTTGGCGCAGCTAACATTGGTGCTGTTAATACATCTATGTAATATGTTTGGGTGTTATCATATGTTATTGTTAATGTTATTGGGCCAGTTTGAGTTGGGTACCAATAATCATTTGAATCATAACCAGATGAATTACCAAACCATCCTGTACTTTCAATAATTGTTAAATCTGTTCTAATTGAAATATTGTTTGGTCTATCGTTTGCTGTACACGTAAAATTAATTAGCGATCCGTTAGCCACCCCTGTAAAATCTAGTTGACGATCAGGGTAATTATAAATCGTTGGCCCAGTATATTCACCTGTTACAGTAGAACTACATCCTGGCAAGCTAGTAGGGGTTATTGTTGTTGTTGGTGTAATTGTTGGTGTAACGGTAGTAGTAGTTGTTGTTGGTGTAATTGTTGGATCAACGGTAGTTGGTGTGGTAGTTGGTGTGGTAGTTGTTGTTGGTGTTATTGTTGGGGTAACAGTGGTAGAAGTTGTTGTTGGTGTTGGTGTTACACCTGGTATTCCAGTTATTGAAATACATTGTGTTGTACCAGAACAATCTCCGCCGTCCACTTTAACAAATAAACTAACCGTTCCATCAGGTATTGATGAAATTGTTTTTGGAAAACTAGATACCGCTTGTGATGTTACTAGACTTGTACAGCCACTTCCACAAGACGCACCTGTACATCCTGATATTGAAACGGTTTGTCCTGTGATTCCGTTTCCTACTGTTCCTAAATTTACTGAAGCGTTAAATGCCATATGTTATAAATATTAATTCTTTTATTTTATTATACTGGACACCCAATAGGTATATTGTTATTAGCTCTTAATGTCACAGATACATGTAAAGGTGTTGGTGATGGTGTGTAATCCTCTTCTCCAAGCAGATTGTCAATCGGGCTACTTAAATGTAATTCTGATGTTCCAATAATATCACAAACTCTATATCTTATAATATTACCCGATCCACTAGCCCACATCCCTCTAATTGTATATGGTAATAAACTTTCTAAAACATATATAGTTCCACTTCTTGATCCTCCAGCAGATGTGGTTTCATCTAATAATGTTGCACCATTTTTATCTAAGATAACTAATCGTCCACCAGAATCTGCACCTATAACCCAATCAATTCTTGCTGATGTAGTTGTTGTAGTTGTTGTTGGTGTTGTAGTTGTTGTTGGTGTTGTAGTTGTTGTTGGTGTTGGCGTTATTATAACATTATATTCAGACGATCCTCCAGTAAAAGTACAATCTGCAGGGGTTGTTGTTGGTGTTGGGCTTGGGGTAATGATTTGATCGCTAATAGCAGAACCACCGCTAAATCTACAATCAATATAATTCGATGTACCTCCAGTAAATAAGCAACAATTTATACAATTATCATAAACCTCCTCATGATTTGTGAAAATATTTTCAATCACATAACCTCCGGTTACTGTATCTAAAATTTTAAACCAATATTGTGTACTATAGGACGCTCCACTAAAAATAATAGGGTTTGTGTTGTAATATGATCCATCAGAACTTGCTTGATAAGTTGTACCAGAATTTGGATAATATGTATACCCGGTTGTGACCACAGATTCATTACCTGCGGTGGGCCCAGTTTTATATAATAACTTAAATGGGTTTGGTGAAACAATACCTTTTAATTTTAGATTTAATCCCATACTACATAAATACAACTCTTATAAAATATAAATAAAAAACCCCTCGTTTTGAAGGGGTTTTAAAATATAATATTAAATTAGTTTTTAATTACCAATTAAACATGTTCCATTAGTTGTACAAGGTGTTCCGTCATTTGACCATAACCACTCTGTTGTAATTTCTACACCACCTTGAACCCAAACAGGTGTACTATAAGCTCCACTAAATGAAACACATAAACCAGCTGTGATTGTACTATTACCGTTATCCATTGATTCAATGTTACTTAATAAAACTGTTTGGACGGTACCGTCATAATCTCTATATCTTACATATAAATCACCTGGTGGTGGATTAGTTGTACTGTATGTTACAGTCCAACATTCTGCTGTTACACTTGATGTAGTTGTCGGCGTTGGTGTTGGTTGGGATGGGAAAGCTTCCCATTGCTGGGTATTTGTACAAATTCCGGTACTTGCGATTGTACCACCAGTTGTGAGATCACTAATACCAGTAATTGTATGTCCGGTTAATAATTGTTCCTTTGTTACCCCTGTTGCTAATTCTGTGGTAACATTACCGCTGGTTGTTCCTGAAATATTAAAAGGCCCAGCAACATATGTTGCGCCAGAATATTGATTTTGTAATGTGAATGTAACTATCATTGTTTTTTCTTTTTGTATAAATATTTGTTTATTTGAAATTGTTTATAATTTTTTTATACGCTACCTATTAGACATACACCATCAGATTCACAAATTCCACCTTGGGTCCAACTATCAAAACAAGTAACTTCAACACCACCTTGTACACAAACTGGTGTAGAATATGATGATCCAGGTTTAACACAAATACCTACAGTATATGTACCATTACCATTATCCATGGTCGCTAAATTCTGAATTAATACTGTTTGTACCGTATCTGTAACGTCTCTATATCTTACATATAAATCATTTGGTATTGTTACGTAAGTCATTGTATAACAATATCCTGGAGCATCCCCATCAGTTAAAACTGTTAAACCACTTGTTGTTATACAACCATTTGTATCAGTAACTTCAAGACAATATCCACCAGATGTTAAACCTGTTATTGATCTTGTTGGGTTACTAGACGCAACACTATAATATTCTGCCACTATATCTCCACCGCAAGTTGTATATGGTGAGCTAGTGTCCTTATATAATCTATATGTCTTAGGCCACACACCACCACTAGAACTAATATCAAGGCTTCCAGCTGATGGGGAATAAAATCCAGGATTAACTGCATTATTAATTGTTGCATATTGTTGTGATGGTTCTGATATGTATACACCATATGTCGCCTCACACTGATTATAGTCTTTAAGGTACACCGTATAACTTCCAGAAGTTAAATTATTAAATGTTGCTGTTGGAACACCATTAACCAAATTGAATAAGTAATAGTCTGAGAAATCACCAGTCAATGAAACTGTTAATTGTCCACTATTACCACTAGTTGGGTTTGTTATTGTTATTGAACCATTAGAACCACCGTAACAAGATATATTAGAATGCGTTATTGTTGCGCTTGGTGCCGCCTTACTTAAATTAGTGTTTTGATTAGACGATTCACATCCGTTTCCGTCTTTAACTCTAACAGTATATGTTGCTGAGTATAAGCCAGTAAAGCTATTACTTGATTGCCATGTTGATCCTCCATTAATAGAATATTGATATGAGCCAGCACCACCACTTGCAATTACTGTTATTGAACCATTTGTACTATCATAACAAGTTGGATATACCACATTTGTATAGAATGATACTGCACTTGGAACCGTAATTGAAGTTGTGTATGTTTGAACACAATTTGAACCGTCCTTAACATAAATAGTATATGAACCATCACCCAAACTAGCGTACGCCTGTGGTAAATTTCCATATGTGCCACCAGCGTTTAATTTAGATTGATAAGTACCACCGTTACCACCTGTTCCAGAATTAACTGAAATACTACCTGTTCCTCCAACACAAGTTGGATTAAAAATTGATATTGTTGCGTTTGGTGCAGATTTAGATAAAGTTTGTGTTGTTGCAGCAACACAATTATTAGCGTCTTTAGCATATAATACATATGTTCCAGTACCTAAACTACTAAATGTTGCACTTGCCTGATAGTTTGTACCATCTTTTGAATATGTTTTTGTTCCAGTACCACCAGACGCGGATAATGTTATAGAACCATCAGCACCATCCCAACACGTTGGATTTGTTGCTGAATTAACACTTACTGTTAATGCAGATGGCTCAGTAATTACATAGGTATATGATGCTTTACAATTTGTTGCATCTTTTATATATAACGTATAGTTTCCTGGTGATAAATCACTGAAAATCTTTTGTACTGTGTAGTAAGTAATATCATTAAGAGATACTGTATATGGTCCATTATTACCACCACTTGCGCCAACAACATTTAATGAGCCGGTACCGCCATTACAATAAGCATTTGTTTGATTTACAACTGGTGTTGGAGCGGATTTTGTTACACTTACAGTCGCACTAGAAGATTGACATCCATTACCATCTTTTGATTTAACGGTATAAACACCAGAACTTAAATTGGTAAACACACCACTACTTTGCCACGTTGACCCATTATCTTTAGAATATTCATAACCGCCTCCAGATCCGCCTGAAGCACTTAGTGTGAACCCTGCATTAGTGCTATTCCAACAAGTTGGATATTGTAATCCAGATGAACTAACAGTAACTTGAGTTGGTTGTGTTATTGTTACAGCATATGTATTTTCACAACCAGCGCTATCTTTTACATAAATAGTATATGAACCAGCCGATAAAGAAGAATAGGTTCTAGAGGTAGTTAATACTTGATAAGTTCCGCCCGAATTTAATTTTGTTGAGTATGGACCACCTTGGCCTCCTGATAAATCAGAAACAACTATTGATCCATCGCTACCGCCATTACATGTTACATTTGTTTGTGATACTGTTGCGGTTACTTGTGTTCTATCTAAACCTATTGTGTTTGTTCTTACACAACCGGCACTATCTTTTACATAAATTGTATATGTCCCATTACCTAAATTGCTGAAGGTTGTACCGGTTTGATATGTGGAACCATCTTTAGAATAGGTATATCCAGAGCCTGTACCTCCAGAAGCTGATGTTACGGTAATCGAACCATCTGTACTTCCTATACAAGTTGGATTTGTTCTAGATAATGTTGAACTAACTATAGTTGGCTCAGTCACTGTTACTACACTACTATTACCAACTTCACCATATGAATCTTTAGCATATAAAATATATGAACCAGCGGTTAACCCACTGAAAACATTTGACGCTTGATAATTTGTACCATCTTTTGAATATGTATAACTTGCAGTACCTCCAGTAACCCCAGAAACAGTAATAACACCGTTTGAGCCACCATTACATGTTACATTAGTTGTGGTTGATACACCAACCGTTAAAGTTACGTTAGTAATTGAAATTACAATCGATTTATCATATGTTAATCCTCCAGCATCTGTTGCTCTAACTCTAATTGTATAACTTGATTGTGTTTCAAAATCAAATACCGCGGCACTTCTTAATGTTGTTCCTGAAATTGAAAAACTTGAATTTCCTGGATATGATGATGTGTCAACTAAGGCATAGGTAAAGGTGTCGCCAGCATCTGGATCAGATGAACTAAATGTCCCTATTGTTGTACCAGTTGGTACATTTTCTGAAATTGAAACTGAACTTAGAGAAATATTTGTTGGTGCTTCGTTAACATTGGTTACTGAGATTGCAAATACTTGATCAAATGTTAAACCACCGGCATCTGTTGATCTAATCTTTATTGAATATGAAGATTTTGTTTCTAAATCAAATATTGCCGCAGATTTTAAAGATGCTCCAGTAATAGTAAAACTAGAGTTATCTGGATAATTTGCTAAATCAACTAAAGTGTATGTAAATGTGTCACCAGCATCTGGATCTGTTGTTGATAGTGTTCCAATTGTTGTACCGGTTGCAGAATTTTCTGCTATTGTATTTGATGATAATGAAATAGCTGTTGGTGTTTCATTAGCATTTGTTATCGATATTGTTAATGTTTTATCAAATGTTAATCCACCTGAATCGGTTGATCGGACTCTTATTGTATAAGAACTTTTTGTTTCAAAATTAAATACTGCTGCAGATTTTAGTGTTATACCACTAATACTAAAACTAGAGTTATCTGGATAATTTGCTAAATCAACTAAACTGTATGTAAATGTACCGCCGTCTGGGTCAGTTGTTGAAAATGTTCCAATGGTTGTTCCTGTTGCCACATTTTCCTCAATTGATAATGAACTTAAACCAATATTTGTTGGTGCTTCATTAACATTACTAACATAGATATATAATGTACCATCATAAGTTAACCCACCTTGATCTGTTACTCTAATTTTAATTAAATATTCATTTTTTACCTCATAATTAAAGACAGCAGCTGATCTGAGTGTTGATCCACTTATGATAAAGCTGTTGTTGTCAGGATAAGTTATAGTATCTCTAAGTGCATAAGTAAATGTATTTCCAGAATCATTGTCTAATCCACTTAAAATACCAACAGTTGTTCCTGTTGCTGAATTTTCTGGGATAGTATCATTAGAAATACTAAAACCATATGGTGCTTCATTAACATTTGTTACATAAGCTGTTAACACACCTTCAAATGTTAAAGAATTAGAATCTGTTGCTCGAACTTTAATTGGATATGAATTTTGGATTTCATAATCAAAAATTTCAGCAGACTTTAAAACCCCTCCACTAGTTAATGTGAATTTATTATTATTTGGATAAGATAATGAATCTATAAATTCGTATGTAAATGTATCACCACTATCAGGATCAAGCGCTGTTATTGTACCAACAGTTGTTCCTGTGGGTGAATTTTCCGGAATACTTCCGTTTAAATTTAAACCATATGGCGCTTCATTAATATTTGTTACATTAATTGTAAACGCTTTATCATAAAATAATCCACCGGCATCGGTTGATTTTATGATTATACTGTATGATGATTTATTCTCGTAATCAAAAATTGCGGATGTTCTTAAATCAGAACCATCTATGTTAAAAGATGCCGCATCCCCAGTTGATTGTATGGAATAAGTATGTGTGTCGCCTAAATCAACATCATTAGTACTTAAAGTTCCAACAATTGTGTTTATTGGGCTGTTTTCATTTACTGTATTATTGCTTAAATTAATATCTACTGGTGCAGAATTTGTTGGGGTCGGGGTTGATGTAGATGTTGGCGTTGGTGTCGCTATAACCGCAATAGTGTCTATTAAAAATTCACAATTAGGGGTATAGGTTGATGTTGGTGTAAGAGTAATAGTTGGAGTGTTGGTTGGTGTTTCGGTTGGTGTTGCTGTAAGTGTTGGTGTTGAAGTTGGTGTGGCAGTTGGTGTTGGTGTTGGTAAAATTAAATCGTCACCAATTAAACAATATGGATCTGTGTTATATAAGATTATTTTATATGCATTATCAGGTACAGAAACTAACACACCGTTTATATCTGTTAAATCTGAATATGTTATTCCTGTTGCGGGTAATGACGTTGAAACCACCGTAGCAATATTCAACGGATCAACAACATCATAATAAATGTTGTATGGCCCTGGTGCCGTTCCTGAAGATATTGTTACTGTGAATTGTTTTGCCATTATTTTATATAATTATTCATTAACTTTGATTACACGGGTTTAAATTATATCCCAATGTGTTTAGTGCTGTTATTATTTGATCCGCATAATATTGAGCGGTTGAACCCGCTGTGACATTTGAAATGTAGGTTATTTCACTCTTATCAGATAGACCGTTTGTTCCTGAGTATGCACCGGTTCCATCTTTAACCGCCACCAAGAATTGTCTAAATCCATCATATGAATTTGGACCCGTATTAACTCTAAACACAATACCTCTATAATAACTGCTATTAGGAACATTGTCAAGCGTTGATCTTAAGCCGCTTATATCAGTATCATACGTTCCTGTTCTGACACTGGTATTAAATGAGCTACCATCAGCAGCGTATGGAGAAGATTCGTCTTGGAATACTAAGTTTATAACTTTGGTTATACCAGCTGTTGTTCCTGTTGTGTTCAATACGTACATTGTTCTTTCAGTACCACCAGATTTACTTGAGAAGTTGCTTACCGTTACGTTTTGATCATATGTGTTATAATCATTATTGTAGAATTGAACGAGACAATCTCTTAAAATAGTATCTCTCATACTTTGTAATGGTGATAGTGTTGAGTTCATTGAGCCGCTATCGTCAAACCAAATATTAATTTCAGTGTTTTCATCAACAACTAATGGGGTACCTAATGCAGCCTCAAACACACAATCAGGTGTGTATGTTGATGTTGGTGTTGCGGTTGGTGTTTCAGTTACAGTTGGTGTTGGTGTTTCAGTTGATGTAGATGTTGGTGTCTCAGTCAACGTTGGTGTTGGTGTCGATGTAGGTGTGGGTGTAGTAATTAAAGCCACTGTGTCAATTACAAACTCACAATTTGGTGTATAAGTAATTGTAGGTGTTTCTGTTACTGTAGGTGTTTCAGTAGATGTTACGGTTGGTGTTACTGTTGGTGTTGATGTTGGGGTAGGCGTACTAATTACTGCCACTGTATCAATTATAAATTCACAGTTTGGTGTATATGTTTCAGTTGGTGTAATTGTAATTGTTGGGGTATCTGTTGCTGTTGGTGTCTCAGTTGCTGTTGGGGTTGGGGTTACTGTTGGTGTTGCAGTTGATGTTGGTGTTGGGGTATATATTGTACCACAATCTACGTACTCAATCTTTTTACATACAGGATTTTCTGGATCAGTGGTGTCTAAAGTATAACCAGCTGGACAGCTATAGTTTGTGCAGAATCCCTCACCCGCCAAAGGTCCACCAGGTAAGTAATCACCTGTTGAGAACATTATATTTAATTCACTTGCATTGGTTACCCCAGTCAATGTTGCTAGTGTATCGTCATATACCTCAGCAGCAAACGATCCCACACTACTTCTATTCCAGTTTTCAATTTCAACAATATTTGGACCTGCTTCTAGTGTTACTGGATATATGTGGTAGAATCTAAAATTATCTACTGGTGAGTTATCTGCTTGATTTATTAATGTTACAGAATTTATTTTAACTGTAATATCATTATCACCAGCCACGCCGATATAATATGTTTTTGTTGTAGTTAAATTGAATGTTGCACAGAAACTAACGTAATCAGGATAATTTGGATTTGGCCATGTCGTGTTACCATCAACCCAAACGTTAATTTGATTCATTCTACCAGCCCAGAATGATTCGTTAGGTGTTGTATCTGGGCTACCATATGCCGTTGTATAACCAGAATATGCTAAGTTACCACTTATCGAATTTCCAACAGTATTGTAGTCATTTTCATTGTATATCTTAACACCATACATTCCGTATGCTGAGTTACTACCACCATCACCAACTAACAAGTTTTCAATTGATGTTGGGGTTGATGTTAATACTCTATAACATGCACCCCCATCATTTGTGGCTGTAAATCCTTCAGGACAATCACATGTTGGTGTTATAGTAGGTGTTTCGGTTACTGTTGAAGTAGAGGTAGGTGTTGGTGTTGCAACAATAGCATCAATATTAATAATAAACTCACAACTATCTGATGATGTTGTTGTTGGTGTTTCAGTAGATGTTACAGTTGGCGTTAAAGTTGGTGTTGGTGTTGCTATAACCGCGTTGATATCTATTACAAACTCGCAACTATCCGATGATGTTGTTGTTGGTGTTTCAGTTGGTGTAATTGTTATCGTCGGGGTTGAGGTTGGTGTTGGGGTTACTCCTGGAACTATTTCTAGGTTACAGACAAACCCTTCAAGTTCATTTTTAAAATTAAAATCGTATGTACCGTAGTAATAATCTGAGGTCCAAAAATAAGGTATAAGTACGTTGGTTCCGATGGTAACAGCTGTTCCTCCGCTATATGGATGAAAAACAACATCAGCATAATAACCGTTGTATAAACCAGATGCACTATATAATCTTATTGTTGCCATTTATTATATTTGAGTTAATGTTGCTATTACTGATGGCACTGACGGACCAATAGTTGGGGTCAGTGATGTTATTTGTATATTACTATCTGTTGTTGCCCAAGCAATTTCAACATAATCACCGCTATTTAAGTTGGGGTATATTATGTTCCAAGCAGCAACAACATATTCACCGTTATTGGCGAAAGTTATTACTGTATTAGAGCTTGTAATAGATGTACCATTTTTCTTAAACCATATATAGAAATTTTCCGTTGTTCCACCTTGTACTCTATATAATTGAGCAGAGAATTGTAAATTATACGATCCTGGGTTACTAACAATCATTTGTGATCCATTAGCCCATGTACACCCATTTGTTGCATCAAGACTATTAAATGTCATTAAATGCTCAGTATTTGTAGTTCCTGTTTGAATCACGGAACTACTATATGAACCAAAAAATCTTGTTGTGCCACTTGTTATAACACCAGAAAATAAATCTTCATGTGTTATAGCAGCAGAATCATATGGACCATTTCCTTGAGCCATATAAAATAACGATCCGCTTGTTGGGGTTGTTAATCGTTGTAATTCTGAAATTCTAGTTATACTCATTTTATTTAAATATTTTTTTTTATTTATTCTTCTATTAATATGTCAGTATTATTTTCATCCACAATAAAACTTGCACCACTTTCAAGAATTATCCCTTGAGAACTTTCAACAATTTCATAAGTCATATCACAAGATCCCTCTGTAAATGTAATTGTTGGTGTCGAAGTTATTGTTGGCGTTGTGGTAGAGGTTGGTGTAGGTGTTGATATAACTGAATTAATATCTATTACAAATTCACAACTATCTGATGATGTTGTTGTTGGTGTTTCAGTTATAGTTGGTGTAGCTGTTTCTGTTGGTGTTGGTGTTGCAATAATTGCAATTGTATCAATTATAAAATCACAATTAGATGTAAAAGTTGATGTTGGCGTTATAGTAACACTTGGTGTCGGTGTTGCAATTGTTGCGACTGTATCAATAACAAATTCACAATTTGGTGTGTATGTCGATGTCGGCGTTATAGTGACGCTCGGTGTTGGGGTTGCAATTGTTGCAACTGTATCAATAACAAATTCACAATTTGGTGTTGATGTTGATGTCGGTGTTATAGTGATACTTGGTGTCGGAGTGGGAATTACAGCAACTGTATCAATTACAAATTCACAATTTGGTGTTGATGTTGAAGTTGTTGTTGGTGTAGGTGTTAGCGTCACAACATTTGTATCAATTACAAATTCACAATTTGGTGTTGTTGTTACTGTTGGTGTACTAGTTGGCGTCTCTGTTACAGTAGGCGTACCAGTGTTTGTTGATGTATTTGTAGGTGTACTAGTTGGTGTCTCAGTCAACGTTGGTGTTGGTGTCGATGTAGGTGTATTTGTAGCGGTTGGTGTGCTAGTTATGGTAGGTGTACTGGTAGATGTATTTGTTGGTGTAGGTGTAGATGTTGGACTTGGGGTTACTATTGGATATGTGCTACCACAAGGTACGGCCGGGGTTATAACACCACATTCAGTTGTATAATTTCTTACAGGATCTTCAATTTCAGTTTTACAACATTGATTATCAATATAATATTGACTTAAGCTCATATTAAGTCTATTAAACTTAGTATATGAGTGTTGTATTAATACTTGTGTTCCATCATTACCATTAAACAATATTAGGTTTTGAGGTTGTGTTCCTGTTATATTAATGTTATAATAAAGATTATTTTCACAGTAATTTAAATTAACTGAAATAACCTCTAATAATTCACCTTTTTCTGTAATTAAAAAATCACCAGTATCATAATAATCTGATGGATAATAACAACAAGGCTCCTCCGGTGTTTCTGGTTTTAATTGCAAAAACTCTGGAGATCTAGAATCAAAAAAGTAACCATCTCGTTTAGATACCCTATATGTTGCTTCATCAACCTCTTTATTTGTGTAAACACGTAGTTTTGTTGTTGGTAAAACTTCAATAACAACCTGTTGACCGTTTGAGGTCATACCTATTATTTCACTTTTCTTTACAGATCCTAAACAATCAATATCGCTAATTGTATGCGTTGAATAATCATATGAAAAAGAATAATCATTGTTTTCACTAGCATATTCAAACATGCTTGATGAAAGTGTGGTGCATGATAAGTATGTTGCACCTAATATGACATTTCCATTAACTAAATCTTTAACATCTTTCTTAACAAGAGTTCCAGCAGCTAAATAACTAGTAATATTTGCTGGTGTTGTAGATGAATTAATTGTAGCACCACTAACAACAATAACTTTAGTATTGTGTTTTAAACCATAATTGTATGTGTTTCTATATTGTACTTTTGGTACTAATGTATAGCCAGTGTTAACAACTAACGGTAAATCAGGCACTTCAGATGGGTATTCTACATATCTTAATGCTAGTCCTTCTATTTTTACTTTTTTATCACAGTTTGCTGCATCAGTAAAAATTAAATCAATAACCTCATCTTCTCTTACATTACTAAGTTTGAACTTACAATTTTCTCCAACAATTTGGAAGAAACTTGTATCTGTATAAGTTGGGTGGTATCCTGTACTGATGTTATTTCCTGGTGTACAATTTCTTTGAACATATACACCCCATCCACTATCGTTACCAGATTGAACAGTAACACCTGTTAAGCTAACAATAACATCTGTTGCAACTTTACAAGTTGGATAACCAGAATAAACATCACAAGACGCATCAAATGATAAATCTAAATGACATTTTGGCTCAGTATATTTGTAATCAACATCAAAATAAAAATCTAAATTATCTTTTACTAAACATTCTCCAGAAGAGTTTGTGTGTGCAATAAATTTAACTTTTTCAACACCATTATTATCTGTGAAAAATTCATAAGATATTAATTGTGTTTTTCCTGACAATATAGCATTTCCAGGAACATATGAAGGGGTATTGAATGCACTATATTGTGTTTCTGTTTGATTAATTTGTTCAACAAGAGATGCTATGGCGTTTTTCCAAGCGGCTTTTATTGTTGTTAAATTTAAATTAATCCAATTTTTATATTCACAAATAAGTGGTATTTTAGATGTTGAGGAAGTTAGTACACTACAACTTTCCACAGCAGTAAAACCAGTACCAAATAAGGTACTGCCGGTTAAAACTACTTGTGTCGTTCCACTATAATCAGTACCGTCAATATCAATATGTAAAGTAAATGTTACACCACTAAATTCAATTAAACCTCTTAGATTATCTGGATCTCCAATTATTGTTTCAAGATCTTCTTCAATTACTGTTTCAAATTCTGGATATAAATTTTCTACAATCTCTAATGGTTTACATGGTTTTCTATATGAAAACTTGGGTCTACCAAAAACATTGTTTTCAATTAAATTACCCCCCATCCATAATGTTGTTGATGGTATAATTTGTTCTAAAACATTTGACCAATATGGGCTCATCTGATTAACAAAATCAGATGTTGATATTATATCATAAGTTGTATAACCAGATGCTACTAATTGATTTATATAATCCTGATAAACATCCTCTAAAGCAATATAATTCTTCTTATATCTTATTATATTTGAATTAGTTATTTGATTTGAGAAGGTATTTTCTAAATATTGTGCAAAAGTTACACCAGTTTGTGGTGGTAGACTATTTGTGCCAAAAGTTACTTCAAGTTCTCTAGATTTTCTCCAAATATCATAGTTAACAGCATTTGCTGCAGATACGAATACGTTTATGTTTTTTCTATTAAGAATTAAATTTGAAAGAGCTTCGTCTTCTAAGATTTGTCCTTGCTGATTATCAATTTCACTTTTTATTGTGAAACCATAATCTAAGCCAGGTAATGTTCTGTAATTATCAAAAAACTCTTCACCATAAGAATATGGTTTTGCTGTTGTTAATAGCGTTTTAGTTCTTCCGGTTAATACTGAATTTTCAGTATCAAGGACATCGGAAGATCTATGATCTAAGCTAACATTTGCCCAGCCAGACCCCATTTGGAAGAAAACATTTTCTTGATTTGTTGTTGGAGCTTTAGGTAATAATGTTGTTTCGTCGATGGGGTAATCGGTTAGTTGATTATTTGTTGTTAACCCTGTTAAAGAAGAAACGGTATAAGTGTATGTATCACTATTAAATGTTACACTATTACTAACATTAATATTATTTAATGTGTTATTTAGATCATCTAAAGTAGATGGAGGTAACGCACTGGTTACTTTATAAACATATTCGTTTATTTTCACCATTGGATCTGGCGCACCGATAAACTTTAAGAAAAATTCAATACTACTTCTAGTGCCTTTTGATTTATATATAAATGCTAGATTAACTAATAACCTTCTATAGAATTCAAGTTCGGCTTCTACTAAATTTTTACCAATAGCTTGTCCATTGTAAACAGTGGAAGAAGCTTTATATATTTGTTCTTCTAAACTTTTTTGATCAAATAAATTAATGGTATTAAGACCTAGTGTATTTGCTAAGTTTTTAAGAAAAACATCTGGGATATTATCAATTGCGTCATAAGAAACATTTCTCATGTTCGCGATATTGTCAATATAAGATTTTACTTTATCGAAGCTCTGACCATATAATTGAAATATCTTATCAATTTTTTGATCCTCTGTGTCAAATTCAAATAATTGCGGCGCAACAAGAAATCTTGTAACTAAATTGGATTTATAGTTATCAATTTCAGTTGCTAAGTCACTTAAACGTGTTAGATATTCCTCGAACTTAAGACCGGTAATTTGAATGTTGTACCCATCTTTTGATGTTGGCCAGTTAACTAATATGGAAATCAGTTCTGTTTTTGTTTCGTCTAAACTAGTTCTAGGAACCGTAAACCCAGCTTGATATATTGGGTATGTTTCTCGATTTAATAATGTTTGTTCTAAATCGTCTAAACCTAAATAAAATTCTTCAACAACACTGTCATTTGGTCTTAAAATAAAACTATCTGAATATGTTGCACCAGTAAATGGTTTACCATCAACAACAAGTGTTATTTGGTTAAACTGATCTGGCTGTACGTAACTTGTTACAGCATAAGTTTTATCCTCTATTACAATACAATATTTTGTATATGAAGAAAATAAATTTCTTATTTTATTTTCAACTTCAATTAATTGACTTGCTGTTGGTTCTTTTAATACAATATCAAAAGGATTAAAAAATCTACCAACTTGAGTTTTAAATGTGGTTGTATTAGTTGTTGGATTATGTGTTATATTTTCAGCAGTGTAACTGTTAATAGACGCTAAAGCATCTTTGTCAATAAAAATACCGCCGGGAAAATTTTTAGCAATTCTAGCAATAGAGACTCTTATTCTTTCTCTTAATGATCCAAAAAGAGACTTAGATGCATCTCTTTTATTTGTATTAAATCTTACTGGTCTTTTTTTACCATCAGATTGTACAACTGTTGTTGGAACATCTTCCTCAACCTTAAGATTTTCTAATGTAATAAAATCTGAAAATGGCGCAGTTTGGAATTTTTTTGAGTCTTTCTCTGGGACAATCGTATCAAGAGCGAAGTTCGTATTAGTCAATTGACTAGTACCGTCGGTAATTTGTCTACCAACGAGACTATCGTTAAACGTATCAAAACCACTAGCCGCCTGACTCGGAACTTTTCTTTTTGCCATTATTATTCAGTAATATCGTCAAAGTTTAACGTTTGGTCTATATCAGTCCTTCCCTCACGAATCTCATATAATGTCTCATTAAATTCGTCCTTAACTTCGTATAGGTTAAACTGTTTATAAATGTTGTTTGAGCCATCATAGATCGTGTAGATACCTGAAGATACCGCCTTACTTTGATTACCATAAAGAGCAAGTGCAAGCGTAGATGCGTCATGTTCAACCATTTCTACCTCAATCGTAGTTGGATTAAAATAGCTGTTTGTTAGTATAATTTTTTGTAGTGGTTGGCCAATAAATGGGACAGTATTTGGTTTATTAGTAGGTGCAGAAGATGGGGTGACAGTCAAAAACACTAAGTTTGTTGGTGAGTCTGAATATCTATATCTAACTGATTTTTGTGTGGTATTTGTTAAGTTTGTTGTTACTGGCTCACAATAAAATGAAGATGTTACAATTTTATAAAAATTTTGGACTTTTTTATTATCAGTAACACTTATATATTCTACTCTATATCCAACCAAACCCTGTGGGGCGAATTTAGATCTATCCTCTTGTTCAACGTTTCCAAGATCAATTACAATACCCCTAACTGAAGATAATGATGCTAAAACACCACAATCTGTTATTTGTGTTCTTATTTGTTTTGGTCTTACGTGAAGTGTGTATATCCCTAACTCGGAGAATGTGGTACTTTCTAATCTTAATGTATACATACCACCCAAAACCTCCACATTTGGAGCGTTTGTATCATCAGTTGTATTTGCATTGTGATATAATGGTGATAAGATAGCTGCCGAATCCAACTTTGTTAGTGTTGAATCGGTAGTTGCACCTCTGTCCGCAGCATAGTGAAGTAGTATTTCTACATCTTCTGGTGATACATCCGCTGGTCTTATTGTTCCGTAACTTCCTACTGCCATAGCATTTTAATAATAAATATAATTTTATTGTTTTTTCACAACGAAAAATCCATTTCCATATATGTCTAATTCGCCAATATTGTCAATTTCCCCTAATCTTAAATTAAATTCAGATACCCCCATCTTACCTCTTTCAACAAATATGTCAGAATAAACCGATGGATCTGAAACAAACCCCAAAAAATGCTCATTTCTGGTTAACATTTTATTTACCACATACTCTGTAGCAAAATCTGTACTGTTACCTGTTGTAAATCCAGAAGTTCCATTTATAATGTGGTTTGGCACTTTTCCTGTAACATAGGTTACCCCGTCTGAGCAATCATAATAATCTAAGCCATCAACTGTATATTTTGAACAGCTTAAGGTTGTACCAGGTAGTGAAGTTGATGTTACACCCGTATAAGCCGTTTGGCCGTATAATTTTTTTTCTATAATTCTACTTTTACCAACAGCAACAAATGTTAAACTTGTTGACGATAGTGTTTTTGTTGATCCTGAAGCCGCCACACCATAATCTGTGTATGGGAAGGTAAAAGTAAGGGTACCCAAACTAGTTGGATCACCGATAACTAAAGGTAGCTTTATTGTCCTTGATAATGTTTGTACTTTCCAAGGGCTATTCATTGTAATTGAAATTACTTTACTACCTGCAGTTGAATATGTTTTGGTTGCGTTACCTAAAATTGAAATAGAAGAGGCTGTAGAATCTCCCCAATTAATTTGGAAGGTTGCGTCAACGACTCTTTTTAAAGTATTTGTATTGGTTGTGTTATAAACAGTTACGGTGTTTCCAGAAGCTTTATATGTAAAATTACAAAGTTGTTCTACTTGATCGATATCACCATCAAAACCAACCATAACACCTAATTCATCTACTTTTGAATCTAGAAGTATTGGTAATTCATAATCTGGATATGCAGCTGATTTATTTTTTCCAATGTTAACCCAAGATGTTCCATTCCATCTATAATAATAACCTTTGTCTGTCCACGTTAACGCTTCTGGTTGCTCAACCCAAAACGATGTTTGTGTTGACGGTATTTTATTTAAATTTGAAACAACTAATGATTTATATATTTTACCATTATAATAAATGGTATCTCCAGAGGTGTAAGTGATATCGCTATACCATTTAACATCCATGACTGTTGTTCCACTAGTTGGTACAGTTGTTGCTGACCATGGAACTAACTGTAGGTTATTATCATACCAATACTGCCCAGCGTTATATAAAACAACCGATAATATATTTTTTTGCAATATTTCGTACTTATATTTTCTCATTTTTATAATTTAGCCGCAGTACCACTGCCAAAATCACAATCACTTGTAATTCCTCTAGTTATTTTATAGCTATGGTCCGATCTTTTGAATCTTACTTGATAGTAAACATCATTAATTTCGTCCACAGTATTACTATAATTCATCTCATAAAACTTAACAGGATTTGCTGTTGTACCCACTCTTTCACCATTTACTAAGCTAGAATTATTTGCTGTTAAATCTTTATTTAAAAATCTCGTAATTGTGCCGTCTTCAGCATTAAAAAATCTAGCAGTCATGTAAAAGGTTAGACCGCTAAACACACTATCATCACCAAACCAAAACAAATACATATTTTCGGTGTTTCTGTAGTTGTTACCATTAAATACCGGTACAAAAATGTCTTCTCTTAAATTTAAGTCGAAAACTTTTTGTCCAAGAGGTATTGATAGGTTTTTAGCAAAAACAAGTTTTTGTGTTTCTCTTTCTCTTGTTGTATAAAATTCTAATCTAAAGAAACTATTAACGGTGTGTTTTAATAACTTAGCATTTTCTTTTGGGCTTATACCAATTAAATCGTAGTCAAAGCCATTATCATAATCTCTAGGATTTTGATTATTTAAAAAATAAAACTGATACCAAATGTCACATTGTTTAGTCGATACCCCAGATATTGTCACATCGTAAGGTTCATGAATATATCTAACAGTTTCATAGTTTTCAACCGGATTAATAATTGATCTAAGAACTTCTTCCTGATAATCTAGGAAATTTTCTTCCCAACCAGCATTTATTCTAAAATCTGTTTCCGGATTAAAAACCAAAGATTTACTATCTCTATTATACAATATATTCATTTTAACAATTTATGTTTGTATTTCCGAACCCTTTAAATCCATCTGATTTATTATTAAATTCTTTTTCGTTTATAAAATAAAAATTAAAATCTGTTTTAACATAATGCTGTCCATTTACAAATGGAAAGTCGGTGCCATTACCTTCATCATCAACAAACCCATGATCATATAAATCCCTCCACTTCCATAATCTTTCATCTGGAAAGTATCTGGCATTATCTGGAAGATCTAATATATTGTTAGTATTAAATGTTTCAATATATGATGAAAGCTGTCTTAGCTTTACTCTATAGTGTGGTTGATATAATAACCCCATTTTATTGTTTGCTGTAGCTCCGCTAAAGCCTGTAACATTTTCATCTTGACTATGATCAAAAATTGTTGTTGGGTGAACAATTTTATGAAGCGCTTCAGATATGATTCTTTCTTTTAATTCATAAGGATTGTATTCGACAAATGCACCAGTTAAAATTGTTCCAGTTGGTATTGTGCTACCAGATGTAAAAGTTATTCCACTAATAGTAACAGATGTACCACTAAGTGATGTTTCTTGTGTTGTTGTTCCACTAAAATGATCATCTATCCAACTATCGTGTAAATGAAATCTATAACCAACCTTTGGTGGATATTCAAAATAACCTGAGCCATTTTTAAATAAAACTGTTACATAAACCTCTGTTGGTGTATAACCAAGATTATTTGTTAGGCCAGTTAAAATAAAACTATTTCTAAAATCATATAATAAAGACTCTGGTCGATTTCTTTCAACTAAAACATCATTATTACCAACACTATCTTCAAATAAAATCTTTTTTTCTTCCTCAAATATTGGTACCTCAAATCCGGCTTTATCTAAAATATAATCGGTATGTGGGGTTAATATTTTATGTTTATGTACGTAATATGTTGATGTTGTTCCTGATATATTTTTATCATTAATACATCTTTTAATTGTGATTAATGTTGGTAGGGTTATACCACTAAATTGTTGTCTATTTAAATTTATTACATACTTTGATGAATTGTATTTATCATCCCCTAGGCTTGAAACAGAATATGTTTTTCCGCTTACAGCCGAAACAGAAGATATTATAACAAACTCATCTTCACCAATTCCATGTGGGACTGGTGTTATTAATTTATAATTTGTTGCTGTTGTTTCTACTCTACATGGTATTCCTTTTCCACTAGTAAATGTAATAATATTTGTACCTTCTACTTTGGTTGCCCCACTTAGTGTATACTTCATTGGGTAATTAGTATCACCACTGTATACGTAACTCATATAAAGATTCCAGTTATGGTATGGGGCATCCATATTGGATATATTCTGATGTTTATTTCTTGGTTTTGTTGGTAATGAAAATGTTGGTGTATAAGTGCCGTATGTTGATCCACTAACAGATGGAATGCTAATATCTTGTCTATATGTGTCTCTTCTTATAAATGCAAATTCATCATATGGAATATATCCTGTATTATCTCCAATATCACCCGCACCGCTTAAATAAAGATATTCAGTTAAATTTTGATAATTACTATCACCCTCATACATGTTTCTGAATATCATTCTTAGTTTACCATATATTTTATATTTGTTGCTTTGTGCCCTTTCGTAGCTAAAGTGTTCTTCAAGATCTAAAACAATTGAACGGTCACCTTCCCTTAACAATTCTTCACTTGTTTCTAAACCAATTCTTGTTGATAGATCAACAGCTGGGGCCTTATGATACCTTAACTCTGGTAATATGATTGTTTTCTTTTCCATTATTCAGTTGATGGGAATGCACCTTTTGGTCCATAATATTTTATAAATTTATCATAAGCCGTGCTGCCAGGTCTTAATCCGAAATAGAATTGGAATGGTGTTGATAATACTTGTTTGTTTCCAGAATAGTTTAATGCTGTTTGATAAATAAATGTTTCATTATTGTCTTTTACATATGGTATTGGTGCAGACCATGCCCCATTAACTACAACATAGATATTTCCAGTTAATGGATTTTTCTGGGTTCCAGTTAAAACATGTAGCCAAAGGTCTCCTTCAACAAATTCTGTTGCACTTGTTGGTGTTGTTAATCTTATTGCCTCAAATCTTTCTAATGAATCAGGATAGTTACCAACAAGAGAAAACGTATCATGTGTTTTTGTCATTGGTTTAATTAAATATTCCTCTTCACCATCAGCCATTAAATAATTTGTTGTTGTACTAGTTGTTCCTGATATTGAAACCATTCTTTGTAATTTTTGAACACCGATAGCATTTCTGTCCCAAAATTGGTCATCGTTTAAACCAAATCCAGTTGCACCTTTATTCCATAAATAAAAAGGAACTTTTTGTGTAAAATCACCCAATCTATTATTTAAACAATATCTAACAAAACTTCCATTTACATCTAATTTAAAATCAATTGGTGTTGGCCCCCATGACGATCCATTTTTAAAATATGTCATAAACGTTGTATCTTCTGGATCTAAGAATTCACCATTAAACATAAAATAATGTGAACTATCTAAATCAAAAGCTTCAATGCCAGCTTCACAATTTATTGATATTAATTGTAAAACATCACCATCCATTACGTAACCATTAAAAGTGTAACCACTATTAGTGAAGAAATCATCAATATTTGTTCTTGCCGCTGAAACATCCATTCTATAGTTAATAACATGTTCTATGACATTACCAGGGTCTTGATATGATGACGCAGTTAAGTCTCTTATTACTGAGCATGTTGGATCCACCGCCGGATCAAAACATATCTCATCAAAAAATTCATCTCTAACACCAACATCATAGAAAGTTGTTGGGTGTAAAAGCTCAACGTACGGTTTTTGTTCATTTGGTTTTTGGCCAATAAATAATTTTGTTGTTGGATTATAAGGTGTGCTTCTATAATAGAATTTCCCATCTAAAACATTAAAGAAAACTAATTCTCTAGGGTACTTACTACCTCTTTGATTTAAATCTCTTATTGTTTTATCATCCCATTTTATTCTATAGTCAAATTTAAAGAAGTATAATAATCCGTGAAGCCAATTCTCTATGAATGAATAATTTGTTACACCACCACAGAAGAACAATCCTATCCTTTTTCTTCTATACCATTCTTGTATCATCGATGCATTTTTAGAGCCACCTTCAACAACCGGTATAACAGTAAACACACCGTCCCTTATTTCTGAATACCCAGATTTTGTTTTTCTATCATAATATGTATTTCCAAGTTTTGACCAAATCACTAGTCTAGGCAAACGACCTGCACCACTAGAACCAATGATATCAGCCATAATGGTATAACTTGAATTTGGTTTTGTTGCTGATTCAACATAACCAGATGGGTACGCTGGTGGATATACTGGTGTATATCTATCACCATATGTTGATCCTGTTGACCAAAGATATGCTTGAGATATAGATTCATCATATGCCTTATCATATTTAAAGCAACCCTCTTCAATATTAAACACTGCCGCAGGGCTATCTGGATTTATCTTGGGTTTACTTCTATCATAAATTCTAAATGTAACGTATGTACCTCTATCTGCGTAATTACCTGAACCATTATTACCTCCACTATATCCTTCGTAGTTAAAACCAGAAAGCTCAGCCCAACTTCCGTGATTGAAAAATAAACCATTAACAGTTCTACTTGAATACTCTCCAACAACATTTACTAAATATGTAACATATGCTGTTCCATAGTTACCTTCACCAGTTGCCCAAGAATCTAAAATACCTTGATTTATAGTATTTGTTGCAAATTTAATTCTATCCCCAGCCGCAGCATTTGTACTAAATGAAACAGTGAAATCACTTAATGAAACAGATTTTGTTAATGTATCACCACTTGCTGGCGAATATGGTAGTATATTATCTTTAACTGCCGATACTGCTTCCGCAACAAATCTAGAATTATTTGGGTCATTTGGTATCGGTGTGATAGTATATGTATGTAAACTATTTAAAATTGTTCTTGTAGCAGAGTTAGTACTACCTGTGATTGCGAAGGTGTTTCCACTCATAAATGAATCGTTCGGATCATAGTCTCTTGCTCTACCACCAGGAAAAACTGCTGATGTGTTTTCATTTGTATCTGTGTTAAATGAATAAGGTATCACAAATACATTACCTCCCGTAGCACCAATCCCTATAACCTTAAATGTAATTTCACCAACAGAACAATAAGTACTAGATAATGATGCACCTAATGTTGCATATTCATCATCAGTAGAACATTCTTCACAATCTGGATACGTTGTTAATGATAATGTTTGAGTTCCATTAACTTGTAATCTATGTGCGATATCTTGAAATTGTTCCCCGATTTTAGCGAAAGGTCTCCAGTTAAACGGCCACCCAAAATATATTGCATACAATGCCTTACCAATAGTCATAAAAAATCTACCTAGTAATTCAAAAACAAAATTTAATATGATGGCAAATATAAATTGTAAGAATAATAGAACTTGTGATAGTAATAGACCAAATTTAGTTCTATTTTTAAATGCAAAGTTTGTTGGTATGTAATTTGCTGTACCTGTACAATCATCTTCAGAGTTCGGTCTAATTTCTTTTATACCTAAAAATGCGTCTCTTCTGGTTAAACCAAATAAATTTTCTACAGCAGATACTTCATAATGTGATCCTTGAAAGGATGTTGGTGTGTATACTTTTCCGTAAATAAATTTATAAAAATAATCTTCAGGTATGTCATTATTGTTTGTGCCTAATATCAATTCTTTTTTATGTAATTTTTCTGCCGATGTTAGTGGCTCAAGTGTTACACCAGTTGGTACTGGTACATTTATGTAATCTTCAAATACATCTGAAAAAACATATGATGAAATAATAGCTTCACTATATTCGCTAGCACCGCCAGTACTATACTTATTAAATTCTCTAATATTTGGAACTAAATAAGTTGCAGATGATGTGCCTCTTGCTGAGCCTTCTCCTGATGACCCGCTTAATTCTAATTTAAGTCTTGCTATTGTTGATGTGGCAACCCCTTTGTTAGGGTCATTTGTTGTTTCTTGTTCACCAAACTCATTTGTATAAACATAATCAAGATTCATTGGCATCGTTGCCATTGCTGTTCCATCTTCGTCAATAACCCCTGGATTAAAATATTCTAATTCTGGATATAATGTTACACCATCTGATCCTATAACTTTCCTACCAGTAAATCTAACCCCCTGTATTTTACCGTCACTTGTTTGTAAATTACATTTATATCCACTTTTTCTTCTAATAACACCACTTCTTTTAACTGCGTCACCATCTGAATCTGTAACCGCTGAAACCAACATTAAGGATACTGGATCAACTTTAATTCCTAAGTTAGATAAGTCGAAATCTGCCCTGGTTATTCCTATTTGACACAAATCCATATTTCCCCAAAAAGGAGAAACATCAATAGTTTTATCGAAAGCAACTATTTGTGGTAACCCATCTAAATCGGTATCGGATCTGAATTTGAAAAATCTATCAAATTTATTAGCGTCTTCACCTTGTCTTATAAAGTCATATGGTCTAAGTGAAAAACAACCCATATCTGATAAATCAACATCAATATGTAATTGCTGTTCGCCTAAAGGTATGCCCCAAATCATATAGTCACCAGCATAGTTTGTTTTAGCTGTGAACTTGTAATATTTTTCAAAAACTTCTAATTGTTCTTCTCTACTAAGAATATCGTTTTGGTCTGGGAATGTACCTGTTGGTGTATGCCCAGCATGTTGTTGTCTAGCTGGTAATAGGTTATATCTATAACCATCATCATTTTTATCACTACTAAGTTTGAATGGGTAAAGTGTGGAAATTACTGGATCTTGCTCGTCTTGGTCTGATATTGGTACTAAAATGGAAACTCTTGCGTTTGGTATACCTAATCCATTATTTGCTGTTACCCTACCGCAAACAACACCATAGTCAGCACATAATGACGTATAAGCGTCTTGTTGTGTGAATTTTAAGGATAAAATTTCTAAAAGATCATAATCCTGTTTTAATTCAACAGTTACTTTCTTATCCCCGTTTAAAGTGGTGTTAATTCTGTGCTTTTGTACCATATTAACTATAAATAGAAACTCATCAATTTTCCTATAGAAAAAAGATAAGTAAAAAAGACGTTAATATGTAGTCGTGCCTAATGTTTTTACCCTGATTTTTATATCTTTTTGAGGAAATCTAATCTGGAATATTTGATTAGCTTTCATAAAAATCGTCATATCATTTTGTAAAATTTCTTTTGTAGCTGAATCTTTGTATGACTGTGAAACCTGTGACGAAGAATATTCGCCACCGATTTTATTGAAAACTCTGACATCAATAACGTTTACAACACCTGGAACATTGTTTACTTCTTTCATTAATTCACCAACAAATAGTGGGTCTCCCATTTTTCTTTTATCAATAGAAAAATACTCTGTTGTTGATGAGATTACATCTCTTATAACTTCTCCTTGGTTTTGGTTTTTATCCAATAAAAGGTCAATTTCTAACCCCATATCAATGACTTCACCGCTAACAATATCAATGTAGTCATTTATCATTCTAAACTGAGAAAGATAGTTTAATATGTTTTGTTTTAGTGTATTAGAAACTACACTCGTTAAATTACCACTCTCATCATATGACAATAGTTTAACTCTCACTTTGTTGTCTTCTTCCATAACATTAACCTTTGCTGGAGCCCCATATGTTGATGGCATAGTTTCAATCATTGATTTATAGT